>Ga0209709_10002334_pt1 | contig 16685 bp, 14 predicted proteins | sample ArcticOcean_MG_C_2_FD_187435 | JGI IMG/M metagenome (GOLD analysis project Ga0209709, IMG submission 187435) | Marine microbial communities from western Arctic Ocean - ArcticOcean_MG_CB4_136 (SPAdes) (version 2) | ecosystem: Environmental > Aquatic > Marine > Oceanic | place: Arctic Ocean... | reverse complement strand
ACCAGAAAAACCAACATTTAATTGTCTGCTTAAAATTTTTTCATCAAATTTTAATTCGGATGCTTTTTGTTTAACTAATTTTAAAAATTCGATCGCATCTAATTCTTTTTCACCCTTTGCTTTTTTAATTGCATTTAAAGATGTTTTTAAAAATATATTAGTATTCACACCTGGAATTTCTAAAGGGTATTGGAACGCTAAAAATATTCCTTTGTGTGCTCTTTCTTCAATCTCTAGATCTAATAAGTTTTCATTAAAATATGTAACATCTCCAGTTACCGTGTACCCTTTTTTCCCAGAAAGAATATTTGATAGTGTGCTTTTACCAGATCCATTCGGTCCCATTATTGCGTGCACCTCTCCTGGCTTGATTTCTAAATTTAATCCTTTTAATATTTCTTTGTTATCTATTTTTGCTTTAAGATCTTTAATTTGTAACATTTACCCAACGCTCCCTTCTAAGCTAATACCAACTAATTTTTGTGCCTCTACAGCAAATTCCATTGGAAGCTGCTGTAATACTTCTTTACAAAAACCATTAACAATTAAACTAACAGCCTCTTCTTGATTTAAGCCCCTTTGATTGCAGTAAAATAATTGTTCTTCACTAATTTTTGAAGTGGTAGCTTCATGCTCTATATTTGAACTAGAGTTTTTATTTTTTATATAGGGCACTGTATGTGCGCCACATTTATTTCCCATCAACAACGAGTCACATTGGGTAAAATTTCTGGCATTATCTGCGTTTCTAGCAATATCTACTAAACCTCTGTATGTATTATCAGCAAAACCAGCCGATATACCTTTGGAAATTATTTTACTTTTTGTATTTTTTCCAAGATGAATCATCTTTGTGCCAGTGTCAGCTTTCTGGTGGTTATTCGTGATAGCTATAGAATAAAATTCTCCAACAGAATTATCTCCTTTTAAAATACAACTTGGATACTTCCATGTAATTGCTGAGCCTGTCTCAACTTGCGTCCACGAAATTTTTGAATTTTTTCCCTTACATAGTCCTCTCTTAGTAACAAAATTATAAATACCTCCTACACCATCTTTGTCTCCAGGGTACCAATTTTGAACTGTTGAATATTTAATTTCAGCATCATCTAGTGCAATTAATTCTACATTAGCAGCATGTAATTGATTTTCGTCTCTCATTGGTGCCGTGCATCCTTCTAAATAACTGACATAACTTCCTTTGTCGGCAATAATTAATGTTCTTTCAAATTGACCTGTCTCTGTAGCGTTAATTCTAAAATAAGTTGATAACTCCATTGGACACCTGACACCTTCTGGAATGTAGACAAATGAACCATCTGTAAATACTGCAGAGTTTAATGTTGCAAAATAATGATCAGATAATGGAATTACCGATCCTAAATATTTTTTTACAAGTTCAGGGTGTTCTCGAATTGCCTCAGACATTGAACAAAAAATTATTCCTTTTTTATTCAACTCACCTTTAAAGGTTGTTGCTACTGAAACTGAATCAAATACAGCATCTACGGCTATACCATTTAATCTTGCCTGTTCTTGTAGTGGTATCCCTAGTTTTTTATATGTTTCAAGTAACTTCGGGTCTAACTCATCTAAACTTTTAGGTTTGTCATCCATACTTTTCGGTGCAGAGTAATAATAAAGATCCTGGTAATCAATTTTAGGATATTTTGGTTTTTGCCAATTTGGTTCTTTTAATTGTTTTAATCTTTCAAATGCTTTTAGTCTCCAATCTAACATCCATTTGGGTTCTTTTTTTATATTTGAAATAAATTTAATAACTTCTTCATTTAATCCTTTGGGAGCTCTTGTGTTTTCAATTTCAGTTGAAAAACCATATTTATAATCTTTTAGTTTTTCTATTTCTTTTTCTCTAGCGTCCATTTTAATTTCTACTTTCTAATTTGTTACTTATAAGATCTTTTAAATTTTTTTGTTCAAAGAAATTGTTGATATGTATTTCAAGTTCGTCCCACAAATTGTGAGTAATACATTTTGATGTTTTGCTATTACATCCTTTTTTTGACTCTTTTTTACACTGAACAGTTTTAACTTCTTCATCTACGGCATTAAGTATGTTTGCTAGTTTAATTTGAACAGGATCTTTGTTTAAAATGTACCCTCCATTTATGCCTCTAGTGCTTTTCACTATGTTGTGTTTTTTTAGCTTCGAAAATATTTGTTCTAAAAAAACTAATGATATGCCTTGTCTTAAGGATATGTCTCTTAAAGATACGGGGTCTACACTATTAAAATTAGCTAAATCAGCTAAAGCCATGACTGCGTATCTACCTTTTGATGTTAATTTCATACTTTTGGAGTTAATTTCTTATTTACTCTTTAATCTATGGGCTTTTTATACAAACCTGACTAAATTAGTCAAGTATAGATTGCCTAAAAAAGTTAACATATTGTCGCTTAGTTATGATAGATCTATTTTTTTTTTGAGAATAATAATCAATAACACTTATGGATAATAAAATCGTAGAAGTCTTCATACCTGGTCCTGCTGGAAGAATGGAAGCCAAGTATTATAAGAGTGATAAAATTACGTCACCAATTGCATTGGTATTGCAACCTCATCCTCAATATGGAGGAACAATGAATAATAAAGTTGTAGTAGACACATTTCATACATTTATGGAAAATGAATTTTCTGTATGTAGGGTAAATTTTAGAGGAGTTGGAAAGAGTGATGGTGAATTTGATAATGGTCAAGGTGAATTAGCTGATGCAGCTGCAGCTTTAGATTGGCTAGAAAGAGAAAATTTTGACAACTCTCAATGTTGGGTATCAGGATTTTCTTTTGGCTCTTTAATAGCAATGCAACTGCTTATGAGAAGACCTGAAATAAATAGATTTATTGCAATCTCTCCACAACCAAATGTATATGATTTTTCATTTTTATCACCTTGCCCAACTTCAGGTCTTATGATTTATGGAAAAAAAGATGAGCTTGTTCCTTTGGGCTATATTAATGAATTAGACAAAAGACTAAGTGCTCAAAAAGGTATTAAGGTTGACTTTCAAGCGATAAATGATGCTAATCATTTTTTTTCTAACACTGAAGATGTTTTAGTAAAAAGCTTAGATAAATATATTAAAAAAGAATCTGCTTTATTTTAATAGTTTTCAATTAAAACCCCACCAGAACAAGCTTGCTTAACATTAGTTGTTTTGGGAAATGATATTATTTTTTTTAGAAAAGACCTAATTGCAAGATATGCAAAAGCTTGTGACTCTACAAAATCACCATCAATTTTACAATCATCTATTAGACAGAGATTCACATTGGACGGAAGCTTATTTTTAATACTATTAATTAAAGATGAGTTTTTTCTACCTCCTCCACAAATAAACACTTTTAGTTTTTTATCTTTATCAAATTTAATTGAAGTAACAATTGACTGAGATATTAATGAAGCTGTAAAATCAGTTAAAGTTGAAAGGCCATCTTCCAAAGAAAGACCGCGCACAAAATTTAAATCAAAATTCTTAACATCAAAAGACAGATTGTTATAATTTTTTATATTATCAAAATTATCGATTGCTTGATTTAAGATAATTTCATCTGTCTTTCCAGCTTTAGCTAATTCCCCATTTTTATCAAATCTTTTTTCACTATTTTTTCTTACCCATTCATCCAATAAACAATTTCCTGGTCCAATGTCATAACTCTTTAAATCATTGAAATCTCTGGAAGAGATTATTGTTATATTGGCTATACCTCCAATATTTAAAATGCATGCTGGTAAATTAATTTTATTTTGATTGACTAATAGTTGATGAAAAATTGGTGCTAAAGGAGCTCCTTGTCCACCATTGATCAAATCATTTTTTCTAAAATTGTAAATAACTTTTTTTTTTAATAAGCTTGATAGTAAATTTGCATCTCCGAGTTGTATTGAAATTTTTTCATTTGCATCATGAAATATAGTTTGCCCGTGAAATCCAACTAAATCTATTTTAGAGGAGTAATTACTAAAAATTTTTTTACATACTGATGCATGAAATAATGTAATTTTTCTCTCAAGTTCACTTAGTATAGCTGAATTAACCTCCAAATCTTCAGGAGAATTAATTTTATTCCTAATTTTAACTAATTCTCTATATATTTCCTCATCATATTGAAAATATTGATCATATAATGTTTTATATTTATTTTCACCATTTGATTTAATAATTGATGCATCTATTCCATCCATTGAGGTGCCACTCATTAATCCTAGAGACGTGTAAATTTTTTCCATTCTTATTTTTTTTTAATAAATATTGTATATTGTAGTTAACATATTTATGAATAAATTTTTAACAGAATTTAAAGAAAGAGGTTTCTTCTACCAGTGTACTGGGGAAGATGATTTATCCAGGTTATTGGATAAAGAAAAAATTAATGCATATATTGGGTTTGATTGTACGGCAGAGAGTCTTCATGTTGGTAGTTTATTGCAAATCATGTGCTTAAGATTATTACAAAAACATGGTCATCGTCCAATTGTGTTATTAGGAGGTGGGACAACAAGAATTGGGGACCCTTCTGGTAAAGATAAGACAAGAAAAATTTTATCAGAAGATGAAATTGAGAAAAATATCAACAACATACAAAAAATTTTAAAAAATTTTTTGTACAATAAAAATCCAAAAACTAAACCTATTTTTGTAAATAATTACACTTGGCTCAAAAATTTAAATTACATCTCTTTTTTAAGAGATATTGGAAAGCATTTTACAATTAACAAAATGCTAAGTTTTGATAGTGTTAAAACAAGACTAGAAAGAGAGCAATCATTAAGTTACATGGAATTTAACTACATGATATTACAAGCTTACGATTTTTTAGAACTAAATAAAACAAAAAATTGTATGCTTCAAATTGGTGGATCTGATCAATGGGGTAATATTGTAAATGGTGTTGATTTAATAAAGAGACATTCAAATAATCATGTTTATGGTTTGACCACTCCATTAATTACATTGGCATCTGGAGCCAAGATGGGAAAAACAGAATCTGGAGCTATATGGTTAGATAAAAAATTTCTTTCTTCATACGATTATTGGCAGTTTTGGAGGAACATAGATGATAAAGATGTTTTAAGATTTATTAAAATTTTTACAGATATGAATCTTGCTGAAATAGAGCAAGTTAAGAATAATGACATTAATGAATTAAAAATATTACTGGCAAATAAGGCAACAACCATGCTGCATGGAGAATGTGATGCAAAAAAAATAGAAGAAACTGCGAAACAAACATTTGCTGATAACTCCTTGGGAAAAAACTTGCCCTCAGTCCCAATAAATAACAAGCAACTAAATGATAAAGTAACACTTATAGATTTAATAGTTTTATCTAAATTAGAAAGTTCAAAAAGTGAAATTAGAAGGCTGATTAAGGGAAATGGTATTAAAATAAATAATCAAGTTGTTGTTAATGAAAAATTAATAATTACTAAAGATTTGTTTAAAGATAATTTAATCAAACTTTCTTTGGGGAAAAAAAGACACATTAAAATTGAGCTAGTTTAATTTTTTTTAATTTTTTCTAAAGTTCTGGTTATAAATCTTGGTGTCAAAGTTTTAATAGGGTTCACTACTGTTTTTAAATCTTTTGGTGATCCCTTAATTTTAAAACTAACTCCAAAAACTCCTTCCCCTATTTTTTTACCTACCAAAATATTTCCCAATAATGGTATTGAGGCTATGGATCTATTAATAGTAGTTGCGGGTACTAACGTTCCCCTCAAACTTACTACTTTCTTAGATTCAATGTATCCATCCATTAGTATTGAAACAGCTGGTCCTATTGCATACATTTCTTCAATAGTTGTTAAATTTTTCTTATTTGAAAATTTCATTTCTAAATCGGTAAATCTAATACCCTCACCTGTCAATAAATCAGCTATTCCCTGAAGGGAAGCAAGACTTAAAAGTTTTGCAAATACGGGCACTTCTTTAACTTTAAAGTTATCAATAACGAGTGATGAATTAGAAATACCATCTTTCTTTATTGAATAGTAGTCTAAATAACCCTCTTCATAACCTTTGATAAAATCATATCTTTTAATTAAAGGCTTTGGATAATCGGTAAAAAGTTTTGTAATTTTCTCTTGTTGATCATTTGTTTTAATTGAAAGAGTAATTTTTTTATTATTGGAAAAAGTAGATTTTAAATCTAAATCGTTAATTTTATTGTTTTTATAATTTAATGTTCCAGAGAGATTGTTCATGGAATCAACTTCATTAATATAAGTTTTGTTAATTTTAAGATTAATTTGAGAATTAAAATTACTAAATAAAGAAAAGTTATCATCATCACTATCCATTATGCCATTAATCAATTTCGTTGCATCGAAGCTTTTGCCTTCAATATTATAATTTGAATTATTTCTTTTTAAAGATAATTTATTTTTAATTTTCATTTTATTTAAATAGTTAAATTTAAAACTATCTATATTTATGATCTTAAAGTTTTTACTTAAATTCAATTTTTTAAATATAATTTTATTATTGTTTTCTATTAAAGAAATCAAATCAAAATTGATTGCGTTATTTTTTTTTAATTTTCCTTTTATTAAAATTGATGCATCTAAATTTTTTTTTTTTTCATAATCTAAAAAATCAATTAATAATTTACTGTTTTTAAGGTTTGTTTTTGTATCAAATATAAATTCGCCATTACTTCTTATTAGCTGATAATTAGTAGAATCTAGTTTATCTTCAATTAAAATCTCACCATTTCCTTTTATATTAAGTTTGTCTTTATCATAATTGATTGTAATTGTATGATTTTCAAAACTAATTAATTCATTTAAATTTGGAAGGTATGTTTTTAAATTTATAAAGTTATTTTTTATAACTAGCTTATTTATATTTATTTTTGATTCTATATTGAGGTTTTTGAATTTTAATTTTTTACTAATAATAAAAGAAATATTATTTTCAGAATTAAATCTTACTTTTTCTATATTCAGATTTTTTAATAAATTAGGAAACGTGGAGCTTAGTTGATCTTTACTATAATTTTTTTCATTTGTTAGAATTTTACCTTTTATTAAAAATAAATCTTTTTCTTTAATAATTTCAATTATTGGAGATGAGGCTCGTAAATCATTAATTTCAGCATTTATTTCTTTTAGAAAAAATTTATTTTTACTAATATCTAAATTTAAATTTAAATTGCTGACATTGTACTTGTTTAAAAAATTAAGTTTTGCATTTTTAATAGATCCATTAATTTGATAGTCATCTTTTACCCCTCCTCCCTCATCAAATTTAAGCTTGATATCTGCTGTTAAAAAGCCACCTTTAATGATTCTATCTAATATAAATAATTCAGTTGAATCTTTAAAAGATCTTGCTAACAAAACTAAATCGTTAAGCTTGATTGCTTTTGTAGAAATTTGTAAATCATCTATTGAAAATTCTTCAAGAATTAATGCTTTTAATGATATATTCGTTCTTATATTATTTATCTGTAATTTTTTACTATCTAATAATATTATGGGGTCTTTAGTGGATATATTTACTCTAAAATTGTATAGATCTAACAAAAATTTAACCTCATTTAAGTCTAGATTAATATCTTTATTAATTTCTAAGATCTTATTTGTAATTTTATTATTAAATTTTTCACTTTTTAATCCAACAAGGCTTAAATAAAGTATTGTTAAGACAGTTCCCAAAAAAATAATTGATAAAATTTTGACTAGTTTTTTAATCATTTAACTTTATATAGTGAGCTTTCTAAAAAGTCGTCTATTTCTCCATCTAATATCTTGTCTGGACTAGAGCTTTCAAAATTAGTTCTATTGTCTTTAACCATTCTATAAGGATGAAGCACATATGATCTTATTTGATGCCCCCAACCTATTTCAGATTTTGATGATTCTATGCTTTGATTTTCCTTATTTCTTTTCTTCATTTCAAAATCATAAAGTCTTGCTTTAAGCATATTCAAGCAGGTATCTTTATTTTTATGCTGAGATCTTTCATTTTGACACTGTACAACGATTTTTGATGGCAGATGAGTAATTCTTACTGCACTATCAGTAGTATTTACATGCTGTCCTCCAGCCCCACTAGATCTATATGTATCAATTCTCAAGTCCTTGTCTATAATTTCAATATCAATATTATCATCTACTACTGGATAAATCCAAATGCTTGCAAAACTTGTGTGTCTTCTGGCTCCAGAATCAAATGGGGAAATTCTAACTAACCTATGAATTCCTGACTCAGATTTTAACCAGCCAAAAACGTAATCTCCTTCAATTTTTATTGTAGATGATTTTATGCCTGCTTCTTCACCCTTGTGTTCACTTATTAATTGAGATTTAAAATTTTTTAAATCTGACCATTTTAGATACATTCTTCTTAACATTTCAGCCCAATCTTGACTTTCCGTACCTCCCGCTCCTGCATGAATTTCTATATAGCAATTTAAGCTATCATTTTCGTTTGATAAAAAACATTTTGTTTCATTTTTTCTTGCTAATTTTTTGAGGTCTTTTAAATTTTCTAAAACTTCGTCTATTATAGGTTGGTTATTTTCCTCTACAGCTATCTGGTTCAATTCATGTAAATCAATTATAGATTTAACAGAATTATCATGTGAGTTTATTAAATCCTCATAAAGTTTTTTTTCTTTAATAATTTTTTGTGAATTTAATTTATTTTGCCAAAAATTATTTTTTAATATTTTTTGATTATTTTTTTCTAATTTTAAATGAATATCATTTTTTTCAAAGATACTCCTTAACTCTTTGATTGATTTTTTCTATTTCAAGCTTATAAATTAAATAAAAATTTTCCATTAATAGAACCTTAATATATTATTATTTTTTAATCTATTATTAATGTCTAAGTTCAGATTACTTTCAATAGGTAGTTTTTTATAAGCTTCTATTATTGTTTTTTTTGACATTGTATCTGCTTTTTTACCTGTTACAGGGTCAATTACCATCATCAAGATATTATTAGTAACTTTAAAGGGTCTGGCTTCTTCTTTTTTTACAGCATTTTTTACAAAACTTTTAAATATTGGCAGTGCAGTTTTTGCACCTGTTTCATTTTTCCCGAGTGTTTTAGGGTTATCTGACCCAATATAAACTCCAATTGCAAGTTTTGAGGTAAAACCAACAAACCATGCGTCTGTATTACCATTTGTTGTTCCAGTTTTACCCGCTAAGTCTAAGTTAAGATCTTTCAGTTTTCTTCCTGTTCCATTTTGAATAACTCCTTCTAATATTGAGGTCATTTGATATGCAGTTTCAGCAGAAAATATTTGAAGAAAATCATCTTCAATCTCTGGATAATTTTTACTTAAATGAGACAGTTGATTACAGTTTATGCATTTTCTTTTTTCATTATTAAGTATAGTTTTGCCTTCACTGTCTTGAATTCTATCAATCATTATGGGTTTTATTAACTTTCCACCATTAACAAATGAAGAATAGGCAGATGTTAATTTTAGTAATGTTGTTTCGGCAGAACCTAATGAGATAGACAATAGTTCGCTGGGATTATCGTAAATACCTAATTGTTTTGAAAAATTGACTATTTTTTTAAGCCCAAGGTCTTGGGCTATTCTTACAGTCATTAAGTTTCTAGATTTTTCTAAACCCATTCTTAAAGTTGAGGGCCCATAGAATTTTTTTCCATAATTTTCTGGTTTCCACATTTTTAAATCAACACCTTGCTCTAAAACTAGCGGTGCGTCTAAAATTAAAGTTGAAGGCGTATAACCATTCTCAAGAGCCAAAGCATAAATGAATGGTTTAAAAGCAGAACCAGGTTGTCTTGAAGCTTGTGTTGCTCGATTAAATTCACTTTTTTTAAAACTGAAACCACCACTTAAAGCTAAAACTCTTCCAGTAAAAGGATCCATTGCTACAATTCCACCATTAACATCGGGCAACTGTCTTAAGGTAAATATATTGTCATTAATATTTTCAGCATAAACCACATCTCCTATATTGAACAATTCATTAAATTCTTTTTTAGTCCAAGAAATATTTTCATATTTAATAATACCTTTTAATTTTTTTTCAGTTTCAATCTCTACAGAAAATTTATTAATTTTTTTTATTATCACTAAATCCCAATTAATTGATTTTTCTAATCTGAATTTTTCTAATCCTTTAGTCCAATTATCTGTAATTTTTTTTTTCAAAACTGGTCCACGCCAACCTCTTCTTTTGTCATAGTTAATTAAGCCATTTCTTAAAGATTGTGTTGCAATTTTTTGTAATTTTAAATTAATTGGAGTATTGATATTCAAACCTTGCTTATAAACTCTATCAAAACCAAGTTTGTTGATCACATCTTTTCTTATGTCTTCCACATAATATCTCACGTCTTCCAAAAAAATTTTTTTTCTTTTTTTTAAAATAATCTCATTACTAATAAATTCATCATAATTTTTTTTATTTATATAATTATTTTCAAATAAGTTTTTTAAAACTAGATCTCTTCTAAATTTTGCTAATTTTATATTTTTATATGGGCTGTATCTACTTGGTGCTTTTGGCAATGCTGCTAACAAAGCTGCTTCTTCATAGTTTAATTCACTAATCGGTTTATCAAAATACTCTAGGCTTGCTGAAGCAACACCATAGGTTCCCTCACCTAGATATATCTGATTTAAATATAGCTCTAATATCCTTTCTTTTGATAATGCTCTTTCAATTCTAAATGCTAATATTGCTTCTTTTATTTTTCTATTTAAACTTACTTCGTTTGTTAATAGGAAGTTTTTTGCTACTTGTTGTGTTATGGTTGATGCCCCTTCTAGTCTTTTTGATGTAGCTAAATTTGAAATATTATTTATTATCGCTCTCATGACCCCTTTGGCATCTATACCTGGGTGAGAGAAAAAATTTTTATCCTCAGCTGATAAAATTGAATTAATTACTACTTTTGGTATTGCCTTGTAAGGAACAAATATTCTTTTTTCTGTTGAAAAATTACTTACTAGCTCCCCGTCACCAGAGTATACTTTGCTTGAAACTGATGGTTTATAATTCTTAAGAAACTTATAATCTGGTAAATTGTTAGAAAACACCCATAAAATAGCTAATAAAAAAAATGTAGCTAATAGACCGATGCTTGAAATTAGTATAAGTATATTTTTAATAATTTGATGCATTTAAGTTTAATATATATATAAAAATGTTAAAGTTAAGGCACCAGAATTAAAACAAAATTTAAAATTATTTAAATATTAAATGAAACAATTAACCAAAAATATATGGAAAAAAATTTATACATTGATGCTTCGCATCCAAGTGAGACTAGAGTCGTACTTAAAACTGATGAAAATATTGAAGATTATGAATACGAAGGTTTAAAAAATAATCTAATTAAAAATAACATCTATCTTGGAAAGGTTAGTAGGGTTGAGCCCTCTTTACAGGCTGCTTTTATCGATTTTGGAAGAGAAAGACATGGATTTTTATCTTTTAACGATATCCAGTCAGACTATTACCAGATCCCACAAAATGATCTTGCCACAATAAAAGAAGAAGAAGAAAGAGTCAGGGAAGAGCTTCAAAAAGAAAGTGAAAAAGAAGAAGAAAAAAATATTTCTGAAGGCAATTTAAACCTTAATGATCCTGTTGATATTAAACCAGAACTAGACGTTGAGGCATCAGCTCCTGATATTCTCTCAAATGATGAAATGATTGCAAATCCTGAGGCTCTCTCAAATAATGAAATAATTGTGAATGTAGACTCCTCACAAGAAGCTCTCATAGCTGAGGTTAAAAAGCCTGAAAAAAAATTTAGATTAAAAAGATACAAAATCCAAGAAGTTATAAAACCTAATCAGGTAATTTTAATTCAAGTATTAAAAGATGAAAGAGGCCAAAAAGGTGCCGCACTAAGTACTTTTATTTCTATAGCTGGAAAATATATAGTTCTAATGCCTAATACACCAAAAGGTGGTGGAATATCTCGTAAGATTTTTATACCAGGTGATCGAAAAAAAATTAGAACAATTTTAAATGATATAATTATACCAAAAGAAATGGGACTTATTGTTAGGACAGCTGGATCAAACAAAACTAAAAATGATATAGACCGTGACCTTCAAACTTTAATAAAAACTTGGAATGAAATTAAAGAAACTGCTTTAAGCTCTATAGCACCATCATTAATTCATCAAGAAAGCGATATTATAAAAAGAACTTTGAGAGATATGTACGATGAAGATACAAATAGTATAGTTATCGAAGGTAATGAGGGTTACAAAAAAGCACAAACCTTTATGAAAATGATGATGCCCTCACATGTCAAAAAAATAAAGAAATATAAAGACAAGGTTCCTTTATTTTTTAATGAAAATATTGAAGAGAAATTAAATCAAATTTATGATTCAGAAGTTAAATTAAAATCTGGTGGGTATTTAGTAATCAATCCAACTGAAGCATTGGTTTCGATTGACATTAACTCAGGAAGCTCAATAAAGCAGAAAAATGTTGAGAGTACTGCTTTAGATACTAATCTTGAAGCAGCAGAAGAAATATCAAGGCAAATTAAAATTAGAGATTTATCTGGTTTAATAATCATTGATTTTATTGATATGCTAAGCTTTGGAAATAGAAGGTTGGTTGAAAGAAAACTTAAAGAAAAATGCAGAACTGATAGAGCGAGAATTCAAATAGGAAGAATTAGTACTTTTGGATTAATAGAGATGTCTAGACAGAGACTGCGTGAAAGTGCTGTAAAATGGAAAGTTACTCTTACAGACGAATCTTTTGCTATGAAAATATTAAAATTAGTAGAAGTCAAAGCTGTTTTAACGAAAGCTAAGTTTGTAGAGTTAAAAATATGTGAAAAAATATCAGACTTTATGAAAGAAAACTTCATGGATGATTTAAAATATTTTGAGGATAAAAATAAAATAAAAATTGATATCATAGCAGATAACTCTCTTATTATTCCTGAATATATAATTGACTTACAAAACAATACTAAAAAAACAATAGAAACTGTTGAACATATTGAAAAATTAAAAAACTTAGAAGAGCAAAAAAAAGAAGCTAAACCTTTTGCTAGTACAATTAAAAAGAAGCCCTTCAAGAAGAAAACTTTTTTCAAAAAAAAATTTTTTAAAAAAGCACCTGTTATTTAAATAATTCCAGTTGTTGGTGATGATGCGCTTCCATATATAGATTTTTCTATACGTCCTGATAGGAAAGATTGTCTTCCAGCAATAACAGCATTTTTGAATGCTAGCGCCATTTGAAAAGGTTTCTTAGCTTTTGCGATTGCTGTATTAGCTAAAACTCCATCACATCCCAATTCCATAGCTATAGCCGCATCTGATGCTTGCCCTAAACCAGCGTCAATTATTACAGGAAGTTTTGTCTGGCTTCTTATAATCTTAATGTTTGTGGTATTTTGAATTCCAAGCCCAGATCCTATAGGTGCTGCTAATGGCATAATTGCACAAGCTCCTACATCCTCTAATCTTTTTGCCATCAATGGGTCATCACTACAATATACCATCACTTTAAATCCCTCTTTAGTTAAAACTTCAGTAGATTTTAAAGTTTCAATCATGTCAGGAAATAGATTTTTTTTATCCCCTAGTACTTCAAGCTTTACTAATTTCCATCCACCAATTTCTCTAGCTAACCTCAATGTTCTAAGAGCTGCTTCAGAGTTAAAGCATCCAGCCGTATTTGGTAAGTAAGTAATTTTTTTTGGATCTATATAATCCATTAATAATGGTTTTTTCTTATCTGAGATATTAACACGTCTAACAGCTACAGTTATTATTTCTGCACCAGATAATTTTATGGCTTTCGCACATTCTGACATGCTTTTATATTTTCCAGTTCCTACTATTAATCTAGAATTAAATTTTTTTTTAGCCACTATTAAATCATCTTTTTTCACTTTTACCCACCTCCAATAAAATGAACTATCTCTATCTTGTCATTTTTTTTTAGTTTAATTTTATTAATTTTATTTTTTTCTATTATTTCTTGATTTAATTCAATTGCTACTTTTTTAAGAGGAATTTTTAGTTTTTTTAGAAAAACTAAGAGACTTAAATTTTCATTTATCATTGAAAATTTGCCATTTATCTTAATTTTTATTTTTTTTATTTTCTTCATAATGTATAAGATTTGAATGAGTAATAATATTATAATTATCAATGGCCCTAATCTTAATCTATTAGGCGAAAGAGAACAATCACAATATGGGTCTATAACCTTTGATCAATTAAAAAAAGATTGTTTAAGTAAAGCTAAAGAGCTAAATGTTAATTTAGAGTTCTCTCAATCAAATATAGAAGGTGAGCTAGTAACAACCATACAAGAAGCTAAAAGTAAATTCGATGGTATAATTATTAATGCTGCTGGTTTCACTCACACATCTGTTGCAATCAGAGACGCTTTAGATATTTATAAAAAACCAATTATTGAACTTCACATATCAAATATATATAAAAGAGAAGAATTTAGGCATAAATCTTTAATCAGTGATATTGCTACTGGTGGAATTTTTGGTTTAGGTGGTAATGGTTATATTTTAGCCATAATTTCAATGCAAAATATGTTAAAGAAATGAAAATAAATAAAAACATTATTAAGGAATTAACTGATTATTTAAATGAGTTCAACTTAACTGAAATTGAATACACAGAAAAAGACACTAAGATTAAAGTATCAAAGTCAAATCTAACTAGCTCCAATCAAGTTGTAAGTGTTACTACTCCTACCTCAGTATCAAGTGAAGCTAAATCTAATATTGTATCTGGGACTGAAGTTAAATCTCCTATTATAGGTACTGCTTATCTTGCGGCAGAACCTGGAGCGAAGAAATTTGCAGAAGTTGGTAAAAAAATTAAAAAAGGTGAAACAGTTATGATAGTTGAAGCTATGAAAACTATGAATCACGTCCCCTCCACTGCTGACGGAATTATAAAAGAAATTTGTGTAGAAGATGGCCAACCTGTTGAGTATGGTCAAACTATTATCATTGTTGAATAATGTTTAAAAAAATTCTAATTGCAAACCGTGGGGAAATTGCAGTTAGAGTTATTCGTGCATGCAAAGAATGGGGAATAGCTACAGTTGCTGTTCATTCAGATGTAGACAGAGATAGTATGCATGTAAGACTTGCAGACGAAAGTGTTTGTATTGGGTCTCACCAACCAGCAAATAGTTATTTAAATGTCCCAGCATTAATGTCTGCAATTGAACTTACAAAAGCAGAAGCAGTTCACCCTGGATATGGTTTTTTATCTGAAAATGCAAATTTTGCTAAAGTTTTAGAAGAAAATAATATTAAATTTATTGGTGCCTCTTCAAAGTTAATAGCAATGATGGGAGATAAAATTCAAGCAAAGAAAATCGCTAAAGAACATAATCTACCGATTATCGAAGGTTCTGAGGGTGGTGTAACAGATATAAAAGCTGCAAAAGAACTTTGTAAAAAAATTGGGTTTCCAGTTTTAATTAAAGCATCTGGAGGCGGAGGTGGAAAAGGAATGAAGATTGTCCATAAAGAAGAGGAATTTGAAATATTATTCTCAACAGCTAAATCTGAAGCTCAAAAATATTTTGGCAATGATGAAGTTTATATTGAAAAATTTTTCCAAAATCCAAGACACATAGAAGTTCAGGTTTTATCTGGTAAAAATAGAACCGTCCATCTACATGAAAGAGACTGCTCCGTGCAAAGGAGGCATCAAAAACTAATTGAAGAAACCCCTAGCCCAGTTTTAACTGATGAAATTAGAAAAGATCTTTTTGAAAAAACTGTAAACATGGTTAGTAAAATTGGCTATGAAGGAGCCGGAACTGTAGAATTTATTTATGAAGATGGAAAATTTTATTTTTTAGAAATGAATACACGTGTTCAAGTTGAGCATCCTGTAACAGAAATGGTTACAGGAATTGATATAATTAAAGAACAATTATGGATAGCATATACTGGTAATACAGCTCTAAAACAAAGTGATATCAATCCAAGAGGTCATGCAATCGAATGTAGAATTAATGCTGAAGATGCTAGTAAAAATTTTCAACCTTCGCCTGGAACTATAGGAATGTGTCATCAACCATCAGGCTTTAGAACAAGAGTTGATGGTGCCATTTTCCAGGGTTGTAAAGTTACTCCTTATTATGACAGCCTAATCTGTAAAGTAATTACTCAAGGAAGAAATAGAAAAGAGGCTATTCAAAGAATGAATAGATCACTAGATGAATTTGTAATTGAAGGCATCACTACAACTATACCACTTCATAAAATTTTACTGAGTCATAAGAAATTTATCGATTCAGATTTTAATGTGGGTTGGCTAGATAATGAAAAGGTTATTTAATAGCATTTCATAAGCCAAATATTATAAACTGGGTGATCAAAAGGGTTTATTGTGGGACTAGATGAAAAGGTCCATCCATTAAATACAAAAACTTCATCATTATCTCTATTGGTTAAATCTTGAACTTGAATATAAGCGGTGATTTCTGGATTATCATCAAACTTTGAATTTTTACACTTTAAACTTTTGATCAACAAGTCTTTATATTTTTTCTCTTCACCAATTTTTAGTTTTAATAGGTTGCTTTTGGAACTTACTTTATCTAGAATTTTTATTTCAATAAACTGTCCTTCCATATTATCTAGAGCAAGGACAGGAAATATATTGGTTATCAAAAAAAAAACTA
>Ga0209709_10002333_pt1 | contig 16686 bp, 21 predicted proteins | sample ArcticOcean_MG_C_2_FD_187435 | JGI IMG/M metagenome (GOLD analysis project Ga0209709, IMG submission 187435) | Marine microbial communities from western Arctic Ocean - ArcticOcean_MG_CB4_136 (SPAdes) (version 2) | ecosystem: Environmental > Aquatic > Marine > Oceanic | place: Arctic Ocean... | reverse complement strand
ACCTATTATTGAAAAATTATTTAAAGACCACCCTGGAAGTTTAAGTAATTTTTGGTTTGCAACTGAATATGATGATGTTGTTAAGCTTTTAGATTTTTTTATTAAAGAAAAATCAAATTTATTTGGTGATTATGAAGATGCTGTTAATCAAAAAGATAATATTTTATTTCATAGCGCATTAAGTCCTTACATAAATTTAGGCTTAATTACTCCTGAATTTGTAATTCAAAAGATTTTAGAATTTCATAAAAAACATAAAATTAGAATGAACTCGCTGGAAGGCTATATTCGTCAGGTAATTGGTTGGAGAGAGTTTATGCGTGGAATTTATCAAGGTTATTCAGATGAAATGGAAAAAAAAAATTTTTTTAAACATAATAGAAAAATGAAATCTTCTTGGTATGAAGGTAATACCGGATTGCCTCCTTTAGATTATGCAATTAAAAATGCATTAACATATAGTTGGTCACATCACATCGAACGGTTGATGATTTTATCCAACATTATGAATCTTTGTGAAGTTAAACCTACTTATGTTTACAGGTGGTTTATGGAAATGTTTGTGGACTCATCTGATTGGGTTATGGTGCCCAATGTATACGGAATGGGACTATTTAGTGATGGAGGAGTATTTGCAACCAAACCTTATATTTGTGGATCGAATTATATTTTAAAGATGATGGATTTTAAAAAAGGAGATTGGTGTAATACAATGGATGGATTATATTGGAGGTTTATAAATCGAAATAGAAAATTTTTTTTAAAAAACCCAAGACTTTCAATGATGGTTAGAGTTTTTGATAAAATGAAAGATGATAGAAAAAAATTAATATTGTTAGAAGCAGATAAATTTATTAAAGCAAATACAGTTTAATGAAAAAAAAAGATAACCTACCATCTAAAAATTGCCCCACTTGCAAAAGATCTTTTATTTGGCGTAAAAAATGGAGACTTAATTGGATTAGCGTTAAGTACTGTTCCAAGAAGTGTTCTCGATAACTTATTTATTTTGACATTATAAATAAAATATGGTCTAGTTTATTTGCGCTGAGTTAAGTTAAATTGCAGAGCGCCTTAAAAATCCTGCTAAAGCGATACTTCAACCACCGCTTTAGTCGGTGGTTTTTTTTGAAAGTTTCAATTAAAAATCGGGGATTTGAACCGTATTGTGCACCCTGCATTTGCTAAAGCACTAAAAAGGAGAGAAGAAGCTGTTTATGTTTTGTACCCTTTGTCTAAACATTTTTGGTTTCTTATCTCTATTAGACTGGAGAAAAAATGACAAAAAATATATTAAAAGAAAGATTAGATAAAGGACCTGTAATATGTGCAGAGGGTTTTTTATTTGAAATTGAAAGACGTGGTTATATGGCATCAGGAGAATTTGTTCCCATGGTTTCATTAGATCATCCAGAAGTATTGGAAAATTTACATAGAGAATTTCAGCATGCTGGATCTGATATTGTGGAAGCCTTTACTTATAATGGACATAGAGAAAAAATGCGAGTTATTGGTAAAGAAGAACTTCTTGAACCACTAAATCGTTCAGCTTTGAAAATAGCAAAAAAAGTTGCTTTAGACACACCTAAAGGAAGTAAACCAAATTTGATGGCCGGAAATATTTCTAATTCAAATATTTGGAAACATAACGACAAACAATCACAAAAAGAAGTTGAAGGAATGTTCTCAGAAATGATTGGTTGGGCTGTTGAAGAAGGTGCTGATATGTTGGTTGGTGAAACTTTTTATTATGCCGAAGAAGCTTTTAAAGCGCTAGAGGTAATGAAAAAAACTGGTTTACCAACAGTGCTAACTATATCTCCAATGGGTGAAAACAAAATGAGAGATGGGAAATCAGTTATTGATACCTGTAAAGAGCTTGAACAACTTGGTGCAGATGTTGTTGGTTTGAATTGTTTTAGAGGACCAGCAACTATGTTTCCTTTTTTAAAAGAAATAAGGAATGCTGTTAAATGTCATGTTGGAGCTTTACCTATTCCTTATAGAACAAGTGAAGATTATCCCACATTTTTTAATCTACCAGATAGAAGCAATTGTGAATGTCCATCACCTCATGGAAGAACATTTCCAACTGCACTAGATCCACATTTTTGCAATAGATATGAAATTGGTAAATTTGCAAAGGATGCGTATGCACTAGGCATTAATTATATTGGTGTGTGTTGCGGAGCAAACCCAATGCTGATAAGAGAAGTAGCAGAATCAGTTGGCTTAAATGTTCCTGCAAGCAAATACAAAGAAAACATGGAAAATCATTTTATGTATGGAAAAAATAAAAGAATTCCAAAACACATGACGGATTATGGAGATAAGGCGTAAATAATTAAATTGTTTTAAGTCCTATATCATTTTATAGGGCTTAAAATATATATGAATAATCTAAAAATTAGTTTTTTGGTTAAACTTAAGAAAACCAAATCATCACCAAATTTTAATAAAAATATAAAAAAAAATAAAAAAATTTATTTTTAGTAGTGATTTATATATCATTATTTCTTATATCTTTTTTAGCGGCAACTATTTTACCTTTTTCATCAGAAGTTATGTTGGCTACTTTAATAGCATCATCAAATTATAATAATTTATTATTATTGATATTTGCTAGCTTGGGAAATGTTTTGGGATCAACTGTTAATTGGGTTATAGGTTTCTATACAAGAAATCTTGAAACAAAGAAATGGTTTCCATTTAAAGATAAACAGATAAAAAAATCCTCAAGTTGGTTTAATAGATTCGGTAAATGGTCATTATTATTTACTTGGGTTCCAATTATTGGTGACCCCCTAACACTAGCAGCAGGCTTACTTAGAGTTAAATTTATAGAATTTTTAATTTTAGTAACCATTGGTAAAGTTAGCAGATATATTATTATTTTTTATTTACTTAGTTAGTTTTATTGTTTGTGTTAAGTATTGAAATGACTGAAATATTTATACAAACTTTCTTCTTGTATTTTATAGTTATTGATCCATTAGGAACAACACCACTATTCTTAATTGTTACTCAACACATGGAAACTAAAAATAAGATTAAAACAGCTTTAAGTGCAACAACAATTGCAGCTGTTATACTGTTATTTTTTGCCCTAGCAGGAAGCTCTTTGTTGAGTTATCTAAACATATCTTTTCCAGCCTTTACAATTGCAGGTGGGATTATTTTATTTTTAATTTCCATGGAGATGTTGTTTGATAAAAGACAACAAAGAAAAGAAGATGATCTTGAATATAATTCAGAAAGAGTAAGTGTATTTCCTTTAGCAACACCATTATTAGCTGGACCAGCTGGGATTACTTCTGTTATTGTTTCTGTTTCAGACATAGGTAGTGACTTTACAAGCCAAGTTGTGGGGATGTTGTCTTTAGTTTTAGTTTTGGTTTTAACTTTTATAATTTTTTTTGTAGCTTCAAAATCTTCAAAAATAATTAATAAAAAAATAATTAGTATAATTTCAAGAGTAATAGCAATCATTCTAGCTGGATTAAGCGTTCAGTATATCTTGGATGGAATAAAAACCTTTTTAGCTTAAATTAATTCTTATCACATGATTAATTATGGGAATAAAACGTAGTTAAGTTTTTTTAAAGCTAATTTGTAGCATACACTTGATTAGTAATACCTATATAAGAGTTTTTAATTATGCGCCCTGTATTTAAAATTATAATCATGTACGAAGTATTTTTTTTTCTATTCTGGAATATTTTATATTTTTCTAATTCAAATATTGAGAATTGGTTTGAAGTAAAAATTTTAACAGCATTGTTCACATTTTTAGCAACAATGGCACTAGGATTTGGTTTTGTATATGTGGTTTATATTAGTGCTAAATTAACAGGCATGGTAGACAAGATAAAAGCCATAAAAGACCCTAGAAAAAATTAAATTTTTTAGCTTAAATTATTTTTAATTGCAATTTCTAAATTTGAAGAGCTTTGAGCGCCTGAAATAATATTTTTTCCTATTTCAAAAAAAGGTACTCCATTTATTTTTTTTTCCTTTGCAATTGAGATATATGATTTAACTTTTTTAATATTTTCTAAATTAAAAAAATTATTAATTATATTTTCGTTAATATTAAAATTTTTGCCTATATTAATTAAAATTTTTTTGTCTCCAATATCTAAACCATCTATAAAGTAAGATTGATATATTTTTTCTTTAATTTCATTTTGAACCTTAGTTTGCTTCGCTAAATTTATTAGTAAATGCGAAAGCACGGTGTTGGGCGTTTTTTGGATATTATTTAGATTAAAATTAAGTCCTTCTTTTTTAGCTTCCTTGGCCATTCTATCGTACATAGGTTGAGAATGTTCTTTTCCGCCAAATTTTATTTCTAAATATTTATTTCTTTCAATGCCTTCTTTAGGCATGTCAGGATTTAATTGAAAAGGAATATGTTCAATATTAAATTTATTTTTAGGAAAACTTTTCAGTGCCTTGTTTAATCTTGTTTGACCAATAAAGCACCATCCACAAATTGTGTCAGCAAATATCTTTATCTTCATGATTTAAGAACGAAGTTTTTTTTTGTGATAATTAATAAATTTTTCTACATTTAATTTATTAAAAGTTTTATTTTCTTCAAAAGAAACTTTTTTTATGGAGTAGGCTTTACTTTTTGTTAATCTTGAAACTATAATTACATTGCCTTTATAAAGTTTAAGCTTAACCGAACCATTTACCTTATTTCTTTTTAAATCTACAATTTTTTGAAGCTTAAATCTTGCTTTTGAATACCAGTATCCGTTGTAGATTAGTTTTGCATACTTAGGCATAATGACATCTTTTTTATACATAGTTTGCTTATCTAGAGTAACGGATTCTATTGCTCTGTGAGCAGACATCAGTAAAGTTCCACCAGGTGTTTCATAAACACCTCTTGATTTAATTCCAATAAATCTATTTTCAACTAAATCAACTCTGCCTATTCCATTTTTTCCAGCAACAATATTAAGTTTTTGTAATAATTCTCCAGGAGATAATTTTTTACCATTTACAGTTACGGGGTCTCCATTTTTAAATCCTATAGTCACAAAAGAAGTTTTATTAGGTGCTTTTTCAGGAGATACTGTCCTTTGAAAAATAAATTCAGGAGCAGCATTTTTTGGATTTTCTAGAACTTTACCTTCAGTTGATGTGTGATATAAATTATCATCGATAGAAAAAGGTGGAGCACCTTTTTTATCTTGTGGAATTTGTATTTTATTTTTTTTAGCGTATCTAATTAAATCTGATCTTGAATTTAGCTTCCATATTCTCCATGGTGCAATAATTTCTATTTTAGGCCCAAAATAATGATAACCTAATTCAAATCTAATTTGATCATTTCCTTTGCCAGTTGAACCATGCGAGACGGCATGAGCTTTAAATTTTTTAGCAATAGCTATCTGTCTTTTGGCAATTAGCGGTCTTGCAATTGATGTTCCCAATAAATAAATGCCTTCATAAATCGCATGACCTCTAAGCATTGGGAAAATATAATCTTTTACAAAAATATCTTTTAAGTCTTCAATAATAATATTTTTAACACCTAATCTTTTAGCATTTCTTATAATTTTTTTTTTATCAATTTCTTGTCCTATATTTGCTGTGTAACAAATAATCTCAGCATTATAACTTTCTTGTAGCCATTTCAAAATAATTGAAGTATCTAAGCCACCAGAATAAGCAAGCACTATTTTTTTTTTTGACTTCATTTATTTAACTGCAGTTTGCTCTCGTAGCATTATATGCTTTGGTAAACCCCAATAATGAATAGTGATCAATAGTTTGTGATCCGTTTTGACTATGGCCTGTAATCATTATTCTAGATCCTTTTTTCATAGTTTTTATCATTCTTTTTTCTAATTTTTTTTCTGGGTCTGACATCCAAGCGAATCTATCTTGCGTTAAGTCAAACTTGTATTTATTTTTTCCAGATATTGCAGTTACAGTATTTTTTTTATTAAATTCATATCCAGCTGTAATACTTATTTCATTAGTTATTTTTTCTCCTGGTCTAAAACTAATAAATAATCTTGCATCTCTAGGGTTAGCTTTTGGTGCTTGCAAAACAGGTTTAGATTGAGCAAAACAAATTTTTCCAGTATCACTTTTTATAACATAAGTTGCCCAATCTTTGTGTTTTCCCATTTTTTTTATTTCTTCCGCATTAACCAGGTTAGCAAGCATAGTTAAGAATATTATAAATATAAATTTTTTAATTATGGACATGGATTAGGGTAAACTTTTTGTACTTCATTTATTTCTTTAATAATTTCGTCTGTTAGTTTTATATTTACACTTTCTATATTTGTTTTCAACTGTTCCATAGTCGTAGCTCCAATGATTACGCTTGTAACAAATGGTTGTATTTCTATAAATTTAAGAGACATTTGAGACATATCAAGATTATGTTTTTTTGAAATTTCATAATAAGAATCTACTGCCATATTCATGTTTGGTTTTTGATACCTAGTCCAAAAATCTCCATCTCTCTCAATTCTAGAATTTTTAGGTAATTTATTTTCTCTATATTTTCCAGAAAGATATCCACAAGCTAAGGGTGAGTAAGCTAGTAAACCAGCCTTCTCTCTAACAGATATTTCTGCAAGACCAACCTCATATGTTCTATTTAATAAGTTGTAAGGGTTTTGAATAGACATCATTTTTGGAAGATCTTGAGTTTTAGAAATTTCTAAAAACTTAGATAGACCCCAGGCAGTTTCATTTGATAACCCAACATGTCTTATTTTTCCATGGTCTATAAATTTTTTTAAACTTCCCAAAATATCTTCAAATTTTGTCCACTGACCATCGTCGTTATGTTCGTACCCTAATTGACCAAAAAAATTTGTTTTTCTTTCAGGCCAATGTAATTGATATAAATCTATGTAATCAGTTTTTAATCTTTTTAAACTCCCTTCTAATGCTTCTGCAATATTTTTTTCTCCAAATTGATTACCACCACCTCTTACATATTCTCTCATGGGTCCACAAACTTTTGAAGCTAGAATTACTTTGTTTCTCTTTTTAGTTTTTTCAAACCAGTTTCCAATAATCACCTCTGTGTCTCCAAATGTTTCTTGTTTTGGAGGTATAGAATAAATTTCAGCTGTATCCCAAAAGTTTATACCCTCATCCGAGGCATAATCCATTTGTTCAAACCCTTCATCTTGCGTGTTCTGTTCACCCCAAGTCATTGTTCCAAGGCAGATTGTGCTTACATCAAGATCAGTATTTCCTAGTTTTTTATAATTCATAAATATTTTTTAAGGTTTGTAAGACATCTTGAATTAATAGTAAAAGGCTATTATATGTAGTTAATGATATTCAATAAACAAAATATATTAAATAAATTAAAAGAAACACAACAGTCAACAGTAGTAATGGATGAAGGCTTAAGAGCCTACATGCTTAAAGTTTATAATTACATGGCTTCTGGTATTTTATTAACTGGACTTGTATCTTTAATATTTTTTAAACTATCAGTGGTAACAGATGTTAATGGATCTATTATTGCTCTAACAAACTTAGGAAATACAATTTTTCTTTCAGGCTTTAAATGGGTTGTAATGCTTGCCCCACTTGGAGTTGTCTTTTACATGAGTGCTAAAATTAATAAAATGGCAGCATCTACTGCTCAAACAACTTTTTGGATTTTTGCTTCGCTAATGGGAATTTCATTATCTTCAATATTTCTAACCTATACTGGCGCTAGTATTACTAGAGTATTTTTTATTACTTCAATAACTTTTGGTGCAATGAGTTTGTATGGATACACAACCAAAAGAGATCTTACAAAATTAGGATCATTCTTAATGATGGGTTTAATTGGAATTATTGTAGCATCAATTGTTAATATGTTTATGAAATCTACAATGATGGATTTTGTGATTTCAATTTTAGGTGTTTTAATTTTTGTTGGACTTACGGCTTATGATACTCAAAAAATTAAAAACATGTATGCAGCAAGTGATACAGGTGAGTTGATGGGTAAAAAAGCTGTTATGGGTGCCTTGACTCTTTACCTAGATTTTATAAATTTATTTATAATGTTGTTAAGGTTATTTGGCCAAAGACGATAGTCTTTTTATTTCTTAAGTTTTTCCCAGTTAGTATTTTTAAGCAAAATTTCTAGATCAAAAGAATTTTTTAAAACTTTACCATTAGAATCAGTAATTAAATATTTTAAATTTTTGTTATTAGGTTTAAAATTTTTACAAATTTTATATAAGGCATTTTCGGTAGCATTTTTAAAAACACTAAAACCAACTTGTCTACTTGAAATATTTAAACCATAATCCTTCCAAGATCCTTCCGAGACCATTTGGGCATATAAGTCTAAAATAATTTTAAGTTCATTTTTTTCAAAAAAATATTTCTCTTCAATTTGTTTATTAGAGTTATTAACTACTAATTTTAAATTTCTATTCATTAATTTTATATTTGTTGATTAAAGATATTTGAAAAGCTGTAAAAATAAATGTTATTGGTAGCATTCCCCAAACTTTAAAATTTACCCAAAATTCCTCTGACTGCGTTCTCCAAACACATTCATTTAAGATTGCCAAACCAAAAAAGAAAAACATCCATCTTTTATTTAATAAATTCCAACCCATATCCGTTAAAGCAATTGATTTTCCCATTATTTTTTTAAGCACAGGCTCTTTTATAAAATATTTGCCAAAAAATAAAGCAAGACCAAATAAGATATTTATTACCGTTGGTTTTATATAAAGAAAAACTGGATTATCGAAATAGATTGTCAGACCACCAAAAAAAGAAATTAAAATTCCACCTATCAAGGGTACCATTGGAATTCTTTTTTCTAAAAACCAAACTGTCGCTAATGCCACTAAAGTTGCAATTATAAATGGAGGAATAGCAACTGTTAAATCTTTATCACTATTATAATAATAAAAAAAAAATATCGCCAGAGGTCCAAAGTCCGTGAGAAATTTGATAAATGATTTATTCACCCTAAAGATATTATCATATACATAAAACATTTATATTTTTTTATTGATTTTTTTTTTTTAATCCCCATATTCAAGGTAATGGCAATTCAAAAAGCTAAATTTTCTATTGGAGACGTTGTTAGACATAAACACTTCGAATTTAGAGGCGTAATATATGATGTAGATTTTGAGTTTAATAACTCAGAAGAATGGTATCAATCAATACCAAAAAATGTTCGCCCTAGAAAAGATCAACCTTTTTATCATCTTTTGGCTGAAAATGAGGAAATTACTTATGAAGCTTATGTGTCAGAGCAAAACTTATTAGTAGATAACTCAGAGGAACCCATAAAACATCCTCTTATTAACGAAATTTTTTCAGGTAGAAAAGGCTCAAGTTATTTTAAGCTTTCAAATTAAAAAGCCATTTTTCAAACACATTTAGCTCAAAACTTAGACATATAAGTTTATTAAATATACTCTATATTCTGATCAAGGATTTAAAATGTATCCCCTATATTGTTATCTCCCTCTTCCTTGATCGGAATAATTTATTAAGATAATATTTATTATTTTTTATGTATAAATATTTTAGTATTAACAAACTTTTTTCAATTACTTCAAAGGCCCCTAAATACGTTTTATTTATACTTATAATTGTATTATCAGTTGGTTTAACAGAAGCTTTGTACTTATCACCAGAGGACTATAAACAAGGTCATTCAGTTAGAATAATGTATGTTCATGTTCCTTCAGCTTGGATATCTTTAGGGATATTTTCAATAATAGCTCTTTTATCCGTTGGAAGTTTTATTTTTAAAAATAAGAATTTTTCAATAATATCAAAAAGTTTAGCGCCCTCAGGTTTTATTTTTAATATTATTGCATTGGTTACAGGATCTATTTGGGGTAAACCAACCTGGGGTACTTGGTGGGCTTGGGATGCAAGAATAACATCTATGTTAATTTTAGCTTTATTTTATGGAATGTATCTATTGGCATGGAGAGTTTTTGAGGATAAAGAACAGGTAATTAAAATTACTTCTATTATTGCAATTTTAGGGGTAATTAATGTTCCTATAATTAAATTTTCTGTTGATTGGTGGAATACTCTGCATCAGACTGCTTCAGTTAACGTCTTGTCTAATACATCAATCCATACCTCAATGTTGATCCCATTAGGGATAATGACTGCGGCATTTGTTCTTTTTTCACTGCTTATTTTTTTAATGAAATATAATACAGAACTGATAAAGATTAAAAATAAAGGATTAGATAGACTATGATAAATGAAATAATTTCAATGAATGGATATGGATCTTATGTTTGGTCTGCATTCTCTTTTACATTACTAAGTTTTACATCTTTATATTTTTTAACTAAGTCACAACTTATAAAAGAACAAAGCAGATTTGTATCTAAGTTTGGCTCTCTTACTAAAGAAAAAGCAAGAGTTGCAAAATCACAAAATATTAATAAAGAAATATTATCAAATACATATAAAGTTTAACTTATAAACCATGTATGGTAAAAAAGTTAAATTAAGGTTTATGTTTTTGTTTTTAATATTGGTTTCAGTAATTCTATCTGTTTCCTTAATTTTACAATCATTAAAAGAAAATGTTGTTTATTTTCAATCACCTTCTGAAATTCAAAAAATAAACGAAATAAGCAAAAAAAAAATTAGAGTAGGTGGAATGGTTAAAAAAAACTCAATAATTATGGATTCTGATAAGATAAATTTTATTATTACAGATTTTAAAAACGAAATTAATGTTATCTATTCTGGAGCAGTCCCAAATCTATTTGAAGAAGGAAAAGGAGTAGTAGCCGAAGGTTTTTTAAAAGACAGAAACTATTTTTCAGCTACTAAAATTCTAGCAAAACATGATGAAAATTATATGCCGCCAGAAGTCAAAGAAGCGATAGGAGACAAATAAATTGTTAGCCAGTCAAATAGGATATTATTCATTAATTTTAGGATTGTTGGTATCATTCTTAATAACACCAATTTGTATAAAAAATTTCTATGATAATAAAATTATTGATATAAAAATTTTTTCATTTTCTTTTTTACAATTTTTTTTAGTTTTTCTAAGCTTTTTTGCCCTAATTATATCTTTTGTTATTTCTGATTTTAGTAATGAAACAGTTTTTAATAACTCTCATTCTTTAAAACCATTATTTTATAAAATTGCTGGTACTTGGGGAAATCATGAGGGTAGTTTGTTATTGTGGTTATTAGTATTAACTCTTTTTATTTTTTTATTTATAATTAAATCAAATGACCAGCCAAAAAAGTATCGAATTTTAACAATATTGTTTCAACAAATAATAATAGTTGGCTTTTTTTTATTTATTTTATCTACATCAAACCCATTTGTTTTTTTGTTTCCAATCCCTAAAGAGGGTCTTGGTCTTAATCCTATTTTACAAGATCCAGCTTTAGCAATTCATCCTCCAATTTTATATTTAGGCTATGTTGGTTCATCGATTATATTTTCAGCCTCGCTTGCAGGTGTTGTACAAAATTATATTTCTAAAAAATGGGCTAAGCATATCAAAATCTGGATTTTGATATCTTGGATTTTTTTAACACTTGGAATTATGCTTGGTTCTATCTGGGCTTATTATGAGCTAGGATGGGGAGGCTTTTGGTTTTGGGACCCTGTAGAGAACGTATCTTTAATGCCCTGGCTATGTTTAACTGCATTACTACATAGTATTTTGGTGCTAGAAAAAAAGTCATCCTTGGCTTCATGGACTGTTATTTTATCTATTGCCACATTTACCTTTAGTATGTGTGGAACATTTTTAGTAAGATCTGGAATACTTAATTCAGTACACACCTTTGCTAACGATCCATCGAGAGGAATTTTTATTCTAATATTTTTATCTATTTTGATATTAATTTCTTTAGTAGTTTTTTTTCTTTTTTATGAAGAAAAAAAAATTGTGATTTCAAAAACTTATTTTTTAAGTAAAGAAACTTCAATTTTAATTAATAATTGGTTTGTTATGTATTTTTTATCAGTAGTGCTAATAGGAACGGTATACCCAATTTTTTTAGAGGTAATAAGTAATGAAAAAATATCAGTAGGTCCTCCCTTTTATAATAAGTTGATGATGCCATTTTTAATCTTTTTTTTGATATTTATGTCAATTGGACCAAAACTTCATTGGATTAAAACAGGATTTAAAAAAATTAAAATTAAATTTTTTTTATTATTTATATTTTCTTCTTTCATTTCATACTCGATAATAAAGAACATTGGTTTTAAAAATTTAATTTACAGCTTTCTAATATCTGCTGCTTTTTATTTATTTTTTATAACTTTAAAAGATTTTTTCTCTAAAGGATTCTCAAACCTCTCTCAAAAAATATCTCATTTTGGTTTTAGTTTATTAATTGTGAGTATTTTACTTAATAGCCTTTTTTCTAGTGAAGTAACCACAAACCTAAAGATAGGAGAAAAAATTTCCTTTAAAAAGGGAATTATTACTTTTGAATCAATAGAAAATAAAAAATATAAAAATTATCAATCAATAGTAGGTTATTTTAGAATTGAAGATAATAAAAAAAGATTAATTATATTAAAACCAGAGTTAAGAATTTATAATCAGCCGTATACCATTACAAGCGAAGCAGACATAAAAACAACTTTATATGCTGATAAATTTTTAGTCATGAATTTGGTTAAGGGTAATGAATATTTTAATATAAGATATCAAGTTAAACCCTTTATGATTTGGATATGGTTATCAACGTTAATTATAGTGTTAGGTGGAACTTGTAGTTTATTTAGAAAAAATTATGAAAAATAAAATTTTACTATCGGTAGCAATTTTTTTTTTAATTTTTTGTTTTATCATATTATTTAAGAGTTTAAATAATTCCAATGTATATGTTCCCAAATCAATATCAGAAAAACCATTAATAAATTTTAGTTCACAAGATCTTTTTTCAACCGTAAAAATTTCATCTGATCAAATATTTATAGGTAGCGAATTTTATATTTTAAATATTTGGGCTTCTTGGTGCCTTCCTTGCAGAGATGAACACGCTTATCTTATGGAGTTTAGTAAAAATTCATCTATTAAATTAATTGGATTAAATTATAAAGATAACCCTGATAATGCTAAAAAATTTATTAATAAATTTGGTAATCCTTATTTGTTTAATATGGTCGATTTAAATGGAACAATATCAATAAAATTGGGTGCTTATGGAATTCCTGAAACATTTTTAATTAATAAAGAAAGAAAAATTTTAAAAAAAATTGTAGGGCCGTTAAACAAAAAATTAGTTAAAGAAATAAATTTAATAATTAAATGAAAATAAATTTTTTTTTTTTAGTTTTGTTAGTTATGCTTAGCTTTAAAAGTTTGCACGCAATTGAACTAAATAATGAAATATTAAAAAATAAAATATTAAAAAATATTAGATGTTTGATATGTCAAGGGCAATCTGTATATGATTCTCAGTCAGATTTTGCAATAAGTATGAAATTAGTAATAGATGAAAAAATTAATGAAGGACTTTCAGAAAATGAAATTTATGATTATTTAAAAGATCAATATGGACAATGGATAAGCTATGATCCAGAATTTAACAAAAAAACCTTTATTCTATGGGGTTTGCCAATCTTGTTATTTGCTATTGGTGGTGTAATAGTGCTAAGAAAATTAATAGTTCTAAAATAATTACTATAATATATAAATAATTATAAAAAAATTTATGCAAACAATAAAACTAAATTACATCAAATATTTAGTATTAGTATTTTGTTTATTGCTTGTCGAAGCAAAAAGTGAAACAAAAATTTCTAAAAACCCAAGTCAATTAAATTTTTATGTAGGTGTATTTGATTTTAGTGATGATAAACAAAAAGCAGGATTAGTAGGAATACAACACCAAAATGAAAATTTACAAAGAGATACATTTTTAGGAAATTTATCTCCAATTACTGGGGGATTTATAACCGAAAATTCAGCTGTATATGTTTATTCGGGTGTCGAATGGAACTTTGATTTAGGTGGAGTTAACTTTACACCAAGTTTTGCTCCAGGCTTATATGAAAAAGGTGATGGGAAAGACCTTGGACATACTTTAGAATTTAAAACAGAAGTACAACTATCTTATAATATTTCAAAAGATACAAGTTTTGGAATGTCTTATAACCATATATCAAATGCAAGTTTAGGTGATAAAAATCCTGGAGCCAATAGTTACGAAATTAATTTTCTTAAAAATTTTTAATATATATAAATAATGAATCTAAAAGATTGTCATAATTTTGATGATTTTAGAAAATTAGCAAAAAAAAAATTACCATCACCAATTTTTCACTATATAGATGGTGGATCAGATGATGAAGTAACCTTAAGAAGAAATACTGAATCTTTCAATGATTGCGATTTAGTTCCAAATATTCTTGCAAGTGTTGGCACACCAGATTTATCAACAACAGTTTTTGGAAAAAAAATTGATATGCCAATTTTTCTTTCACCATCAGCAATGCAAAGACTTTATCATCACGATGGAGATAAAGCTTCAGCAAGAGCAGCTGAAAAATTTGGAACTTTTTATAGCATGTCCTCGATGGCAAACCACACAATAGAAGAAATTTCCAGCACCTCAAAAGGACCAAAGTTATTTCAACTTTATGTTCATAAAGACCAATCAATTACAGATGATTTAATAGATAGAGCTAAAAATTGTGGATTTGATGCGATGTGCTTAACAGTTGATACACTTGTTGCCGGTAACAGGGAAAAAGATCATAGAACTGGATTTACCACGCCTCCAAAACTAACTCTTCAAAGCTTTATGAGCTTTGCAATACATCCAGAGTGGTTATTTAATTATTTAACCCATAAAAAATTTGAACTGTCAAATGTTGCAAAAAAAACTGATAAAGGAACAAATATTGCAAAATCTGTTATTGAGTATGTTAATGAACAATATGATCCATCAATGGGATGGAAAGATGCAGAATATTGTGTAAAGAAATGGAATGGTCCTTTTGCATTAAAAGGTGTGATGTCAGTTGAGGACGCTAAACGAGCAATAGATATTGGATGTACTGCCATAATGATTTCAAATCATGGAGGCAGACAATTAGATGGCTCAAGATCTCCTTTTGACCAAGTCAAAGCAATTTCAGATGCAGTTGGAGATAAGTTGGAAATTATTTTAGATGGAGGAATAAGAAGAGGAACTCACGTTTTAAAGGCTTTAGCTGCAGGAGCTACTGTATGTAGTTTTGGTAAAATGTTTCTTTTTGCCTTGAGCGCTGGAGGTCAACAAGGTGTTGAACATGTATTACAAAACATGCATGATGAAATTAATAGAAATATGGTTCTTATGGGCTGTAAAAGTTTAAAAGAACTAAATAGTTCAAAATTAATTTATAGAAAGTAAATGTAAACTTATACTTTTTATTATTAAAAAATATATATACAAAAAATTAATTTATTAATCAAAAAATAATCTTAGGATATAAAATGAAATTAGCGAAAAGTTTAGAAAGATTAGGAACAGAGTCAGCATTTAGTGTATTGGCTGAAGCTAAAAAATTAGAAGCACAAGGAAAGCCAATGATCCATTTAGGTTTGGGTCAACCAGATTTTAAAACGCCTAAACATGTAGTAGAAGCTGCAAAGAAAGCTTTAGACGATGGACATCATGGATATGTAATGTCGAATGGTATTCCAGAGTGTAGACAAGCAGTAACCAGAAAAATAAAAAAACTTTACAATGTTGATATAGATTTTGAGAGAATTCTAATTATGCCTGGTGGAAAACCAACGATGAGTTATGCTATTCAATGCTTTGGTGAGCCAGGAGCAGAAATAATTCATCCAACTCCTGCTTTTCCAATCTACGAATCAATGATTAATTATACTGGTTCAACTCCGGTTCCATATGACTTAACTGAAGATAAAGATTTAAAATTTAATCCAGAAAAAATTTTATCTTTAATTACAGATAAAACTAGATTGTTAATATTGATTAATCCAAATAATCCAACAGGAAGTTTTGTAGAAAAAGCAGATATTGATGTACTAGCTGAGGGACTTAAAAAATATCCACACGTTACAATCTTAAGTGATGAAATTTATAGTAGACAAATTTTTGATAACAAAGAAATGCCTACATTTTTTAATTATCCAGAGTTAAGAGAAAGACTAATTGTATTAGAGGGATGGAGCAAAGCTTATTCTATGACTGGATGGAGACTAGGGTGGAGCTTTTGGCCAAAAGAACTAGTGCCCCACGTTAACAAACTTTTAATTAATAGTGTGTCCTGTGTAAATGCTGCTGCACAATTTGCAGGGATTGCAGCTTTAGATGGTCCAGATGACTCAATTCATGAAATGATGAAAGAATTTGATGTAAGGAGAGCTTTAATCCATAAGGGCTTAAATGAACTTCCAGGAGTTGAATGCAGTTTACCAGGAGGAGCTTTCTATGCATTTCCCAAAGTAATAGGAACAGGAATGAATGGCGCAGAATTTTGTAAAAAAGCTATGCATGAAGCTGGAGTTGCGATAGTACCAGGAACTGCCTTTGGACAGACTTGTAATGACTATGTAAGGTTTAGTTTTGCAGCATCTCAAGATAATATTTCTCAAGCATTAGAGAATATTAAAAAGATGTTAGGCTAATTAATAGCTAAATCTAATTAAGATCGAAAATTTTGCCAGGATTCATAATATTGTTAGG
>Ga0209709_10002331_pt1 | contig 16691 bp, 19 predicted proteins | sample ArcticOcean_MG_C_2_FD_187435 | JGI IMG/M metagenome (GOLD analysis project Ga0209709, IMG submission 187435) | Marine microbial communities from western Arctic Ocean - ArcticOcean_MG_CB4_136 (SPAdes) (version 2) | ecosystem: Environmental > Aquatic > Marine > Oceanic | place: Arctic Ocean... | reverse complement strand
TAATCATCATTGATCTGCATCATGGGTGCATTAACACATGCACCTAAACACTCAACTTCCATCCAAGAGCAACTTTCATCTTTAGATAATTCATTTTCATTTTCAGAAATTTTTTCTTTACACGCTTCGACAAGTTTATATGCGCCTCTAATCATGCATGGTGTGGTTGTACAAACTTGTATAAAATGTTTACCTACTGGTGAAAGATTATACATGGTATAAAATGTTGCTACTTCATAAACCTTTATATAAGGCATATCTAAAAACTTACCAATAAACTTCATGGCAGCTAATGGAATCCAGTTACTGTTTTGTTTTTGCGCTATATAAAGTAAAGCCATTACAGCACTCTGCTGTTTATCTTTAGGATATTTTGCAATAATTGATTTGGCCACTTCTAATGAGGTTGGATTAAACTCAAAATTCACAGGCTGTTCTTTTGAAGGTCTTCTTAAACTCATTATCTATCTACCTCTCCAAAAACTATGTCCAAAGACCCTAATACAGCCGGTACATCGGCAAGCATATGGCCTTTAATTAAGTAGTCCATTGCAGCCAAGTGGGAAAACCCTGGGGCTCTTATTTTGCACTTATATGGTTTGCTAGATCCATCAGATATTAAATAAACACCAAACTCACCTTTGGGAGCTTCAACAGCTGTATAAATTTCATCTTTATCAACACGGTAACCTTCCGTGAATAATTTAAAATGATGAATTAAAGCCTCCATAGATTGATTAAGATCCTTTTTTGGTGGTGGACTAATCTTTCCATCAGTTGATTTAATTGGTCCTTTATTCATTTTAGTTAAGCATTGTTTAATTATTAAAACACTTTCCTTCATTTCTTCAATTCTGCATAAGTATCTGTCATAACAATCTCCATTTTTACCAACAGGTATTTTAAATTTTAACTGATCATAACATTCGTAAGGTTGAGATTTTCTCAAATCCCAAGGAACTCCAGACCCTCTAATCATAACACCGCTAAAGGAGTAATCTAAGGCATCTTCTTTAGTTACAATGCCAATATCAACATTTCTTTGTTTGAAGATTCGATTGTCAGTTAATAATGTTTCAAGGTCATCTATTATTTTAGGAAAAGATTCACAGAATTTTGCTATATCTTCTTCAAGTCCCATTGGTAGATCTTGATGAACACCACCAGCTCTAAAATAGTTTGCATGTAATCTAGAGCCTGAAGCTCTTTCATAAAATGTCATTAAAGTTTCACGTTCTTCAAAACCCCACAGTGATGGTGTTAAAGCACCAACATCTAGAGCTTGAGTTGTGACATTTAATATATGACTTAAAATTCTACCAATTTCACAGAATATAACTCTTATGAATTTAGCTCTAATAGGAACTTCTATTTTTAGAATTTTTTCGATAGCTAAAGCAAAAGCATGTTCTTGATTCATTGGTGCAACATAATCTAGTCTATCAAAATATGGTACAGCCTGCATGTATGTTTTATTTTCAATTAACTTTTCAGTACCACGGTGCAATAAACCTATATGTGGATCAGCTTTCTCCACAACCTCTCCATCTAATTCTAATATTAATCTTAGTACACCGTGTGCAGCAGGGTGCTGTGGGCCAAAGTTTAAATTTAGTGTTTTAGCTTTTTTTGTCATTTTTTTGATCTCTTTGCTCCTTGATATATTTCGTTCCTTCCCATGGGCTTTCGTAATCAAAGTTTCTATAGTTTTGCTCTAATTTGACTGGTTCACTAATTACTTTTTTTTGGTCTTCACTATATCTGACCTCTGTGTGTCCAGTTAATGGAAAATCTTTTCTTAATGGATGTCCTTCAAAACCATAGTCTGTTAGTATCCTTCTTAAATCAGGATGGTTTTTAAATTTAATGCCATACATATCAAAAACTTCTCTCTCCATCCAATTAGCAGCTGGAAATATTGATGTTAGAGATGGGATTAGCTCATTTTCATTAATTAAATAACTTAATATAATTCGTTGGTTAAACTCATGACTTAAAAACAAATAAACTACTTTAAATCTTTGAGAGTTTTCTGGATAATCAACTGCCGTTACATCCATTAACTGTCTAAATTTAGTATTTTTATTAGTTTTAATGAACATAGAAACATCAATCAAGTCTTCACTATCAATGTTAATGTAAAGTTGCTCATGTTTAATCTCTGTTTTTTTAATTTTTGTAGTGAGCTCAGAGTTAATTTTTTTTTCTAAATCGATTAAATTAATCATATATATTATCTTTCAAACGAGCCATTGTTTCTAATTTTTTTTTGAAGCTGCATAATTCCATAAAGTAATGCTTCAGCTGATGGTGGACATCCAGGGACATAAATATCAACAGGGACAATGCGATCACATCCACGAACTACAGAATAAGAATAGTGATAGTAACCACCACCATTGGCACAACTACCCATTGATATTACATATCTTGGTTCAGGCATTTGATCATAAACTTTTCTAAGTGCTGGTGCCATTTTATTAGTCAAAGTTCCAGCAACAATCATAACATCTGATTGTCTTGGAGAGCCTCTAGGGGCAGCACCAAATCTTTCGAGATCGTATCTTGGCATAGCAGTTTGCATCATTTCAACAGCACAACATGCTAAACCAAAAGTCATCCAGTGTAATGATCCTGCTCTAGACCAGTTAATCAAATTATTTAATGAAGTTGTTATAAAGCCATTTCTACTAAAATCCTCAGCAAGTTTTTTAAATTCTTCCGGTATTTGTTGATTTTTACTTTCTAAGTTCATAGTTTTTCAATATCATTCCCAGTCTAATGCACCTTTTCTCCATTCATAAATAAAGCCAACAGTAAGAATAAATAAAAAAATCATCATAGAGGAAAATCCTAATATACCAATATTACCTAATGAAATAGCCCAAGGAAAAAGGAAAGCTATTTCTAAATCAAAAATTATAAAAAGGATTGCTACCAAATAAAATCTAACGTCAAATTCAATTCTAGAATCTTCGAAAGGTTCAAAACCACACTCATAAGCTGAGAGTTTTTCTGGGTCAGGATTTTTTGGTGAAAGAATTAAATTAATTATTACAAAAGCACAACTTAAGCCCAGAGCAATAAACAAAAATAATATAATTGGTAGATAATCTTTTAAAAAGTCTGAAAGCATAGGAACTATATAGCAGTTTTTTTAATATGTTGAAGTGTACATAAAAGGCAAATGTGCAGATATTCACAATAAAAATTGAGTAAAAGTGGCGGGAGTGAAGGGACTCGAACCCTCGACCTATCGCGTGACAGGCGATCGCTCTAACCAACTGAGCTACACCCCCACTTTAATTGTTATTGGTGGGCAGTAAAGGACTCGAACCTTTGACCCCCTCGGTGTAAACGAGATGCTCTACCAACTGAGCTAACCGCCCAAAACCAAATTACGCACTATTTATAACAACTAATTTGAGAATGCAAACTTAAAAAAATCGATTAAGAGGTTATTAAATAGATAATATAAAGTGGTAGTTATTGAATACTTGCTTGAGATTTTTCGTCAGATTTAGAAATTTTTTCGACCTCTACCCACTCAACTCTTTTTAAATCTTTAGTTAATGCTATCTTTAATACTTCATCAGCATGCACTACTGGTGTAATTTTGATATCGTTAATAATTTTTTTAGGCATATCAACTAGATCTTTTTCATTTTCTTTCGGGATTATTACCTGCTTGATGCCAGCTCTATGCGCTGCAAGCAATTTTTCCTTTAAACCACCGATTGGTAAAACTTGACCTGTTAGTGTGACTTCACCAGTCATAGCAACATCTCTTCTTACTGGAATATTTGTTATAGCTGAGACTATTGAGGTAACCATTCCAACTCCAGCAGAAGGTCCATCTTTTGGTGTTGCTCCTTCAGGGACATGAATATGAAAATCTTTTTTATCAAAAATAGGTGGAATAATTCCATATTCTAGACTTTTAGATCTAATAAATGATTTTGCAGCTTTTATTGACTCTTGCATGACTTCACCAAGTTTACCTGTAATTTGCATTCTTCCTTTACCTGGCATTGTGACAGTTTCAATTTTTAATATTTCACCACCATATTCAGTCCAAGCTAAACCAGTAACCACTCCAATCTTATCTTCATTTTCAAGTTCACCAAAATTAAATTTTTGGATCCCTAAATAATCAGGTAAATTTTTTAAATCAATTTTTACTTCTTTTTCTTCACCAGCTACAACTTTTTTTACAACCTTTCTAGCTACTTTAGAAATTTCTCTTTCTAAATTTCTCACACCAGACTCTTTTGTGTAACTTCTAATAATTTCTTTAATAATATCCCCAGATAGAGTCATTTCTTTTTCTTTAACACCATTATCTTTAATTTGTTTTGGTAAAAGATACTTATTGGCAATACTAATTTTTTCATCTTCCGTATATCCAGCCAATCTAATTACTTCCATTCTATCTAATAATGGCGGTAATATATTTAAGGTATTTGCTGTTGTTACAAACATTACATCTGATAAATCATAATCAACTTCTAGATAGTGATCATTAAATGTTGAATTTTGTTCTGGGTCCAAAGCTTCAAGTAGCGCTGATGATGGGTCTCCTCTATAATCATTTCCAATTTTATCTATTTCATCAAGAAGAATTAATGGGTTTTTAGTTCCAGCTTTTTTCATCATTTGAATTATTTTTCCAGGTAGTGATCCTATGTACGTTCTTCTATGACCTCTAATTTCAGCTTCATCACGCATACCTCCTACCGAAACTCGCACAAATTCTCTATTTGTGGCTCTAGCAATAGACTTCCCTAATGAAGTTTTTCCAACTCCTGGAGGACCAACTAAACATAAAATTGGGCCTTTGATTTTATCCATTCTTTTTTGTACAGCTAGAAATTCTATAATTCTTTCTTTGACTTTTTCTAAACCAAAGTGGTCTGCATCTAAAATTGCTAAAGCTTTTTTTAAATCAATATCAACTTGATTTTTTTTATACCATGGAAGATCTATCATCCAGTCAAGATAATTTCTAACAACAGTTGCTTCAGCTGACATTGGACTCATATTTTTTAATTTTTTAAGTTCAGACATGCATTTTTTTTCTACTTCTTTTGGCATTTTTGCTTTTAGAATTGATTTATTTAAGCTTGAAGTTTCATCCTTGCCATCTTCAATTTCACCTAATTCTTTTTGAATCGCCTTAAGTTGTTCGTTTAAGTAATATTCCCTTTGAGTTTTCTCCATTTGAGTTTTAACTCTTCCTCTAATTCTTTTTTCAACACCTATAATGCTAGCCTCACTTTCCATAATTTTAATTATAGTATTAAGTCTTTTTTTTACATCAATGGTTTCAAAAATTTGCTGCTTTTCTAAGATAGTTGCGGTTAAATGCGAAGCAATATTGTCAGCTATATAAGATGCATTAGTTAACTTTTTAATACCATTGATTGTTTCACTTGAAATTTTTTTATTAATTAATGTAAGTTTTTCTAACCTTCTGATGGCTGTCATGGCAAGTGGTATTAAATCTTCCTCTTTATTCACGGTATCTTGATATAGTGCATATTCGCATGTAATAAATTTATCACTATTTTTAAAATCTAATATTTTAACTCTCTTACTTCCTTCCACCAAAACTTTAACAGTTCCGTCTGGCAATTTTAGTAACTGAAGTATATTGCCTTCGCATCCATACATAAATACATCTGTCTTTTTTGGATCATCAATTTCAGAATTTTTTTGTGTAACTAATATGATTTTTTTATCTTTTTTCATTACCTCGTTTAAAGCAGCGATAGACTTATCTCTTCCAACAAATAGCGGGATAACCATATTTGGGAAAACAACAATGTCCCTTAATGGTAATAAGGGTTTTTCAATTTTAACATCCATAGTACAAATATGGATATTAAATATAATATTGCAATAGCTATTTATTACTTATTAACGGTAATATTAAGCTGCAGATATTTTTTCTGTCTTGTTTTTATTGTTATTTTTAGAATGAACTATAACTGGTTGTGTTATGCCTTTAGCAGCACTTGCGTCAACAATCACTTCTTCAACATCATCTTGACTGGGAAGATTGTACATTGTTTTTAATAAGATATTCTCCAGTATTGACCTTAGACCTCTAGCTCCTGTTTTTTTATTAATTGCTTTAAGCGCAATCTCTTTGATCGCATTATCTTTAAAGCTTAACTTGGCACCATCTAATTTAAATAATTCTTGATATTGTTTTATCAAAGAGTTTTTTGGTTCTTGCAATATTTTGATTAAAGATTTTTCATCAAGATCCTCTAAAGTTGCAATCATTGGTAGTCTGCCAATAAATTCAGGTATTAAGCCATATCTTAGTAGATCTTCGGGCTCTAAGTTCTTCATCCATTCACCTATTTTCTTATCTTCTGTTTTTTTAACATTGGCACCAAAACCTATTGATGTACCTTTATCTCTCTGAGAAATAATTTTATCTAAGCCTGCAAATGCACCTCCACAAATAAATAATATATTTGTTGTATCAACTTGCAAAAATTCTTGTTGTGGATGTTTTCTTCCACCTTGAGGTGGAACACTTGCAACTGTCCCTTCCATAATTTTCAATAATGCTTGCTGAACACCTTCTCCAGAAACATCCCTTGTAATAGATGGGTTCTCTGATTTTCTACTAATTTTATCTACTTCATCAATATAAACTATTCCTCTTTGAGCTTTTTCAACATTATAATCTGCTGCTTGTAATAATTTTAAAATAATATTCTCTACATCTTCCCCAACATAACCTGCCTCTGTTAATGTTGTTGCATCAGCCATTGTAAATGGAACATCAAGAATTCTAGCAAGAGTTTGGGCTAATAGTGTTTTGCCACACCCAGTAGGACCAACTAATAAAATATTCGACTTAGAGAGTTCGACCGTTTTACTAGTTTTACTTTCATAGTTTAATCTTTTGTAATGATTATGAACGGCTACAGATAAAACTCTTTTTGCATGTTCCTGACCTATTACATAATCATCTAATACAGTACAAATTTCTTTCGGAGCTGGTAATCCATCTTGATGTTTAACAAAAACATCTTTGCTCTCTTCTTTAATTATGTCCATACAAAGTTCAACACATTCGTCACAAATAAAAACTGTTGGACCTGCTATTAACTTCTTGACCTCATGTTGACTTTTTCCACAGAAGGAACAGTAAAGAATATTTTTATTATTTGTAGCCATAATTTTATAAACGAATCAGTGTAGTTACCTTAATATAAATGAGTCATAATAATCAAGTGTACGTTTGAAAAAAATCAAGATGTAGTATGTTATGATCTATTTTCTACTACTTCATCGATTAAACCAAATTCTTTTGCAACATCTGGAGTCATAAAATTATCTCTTTCAAGGGATTTTTTAACATCCTCAACAGACTTGCCAGTATGTTTAGAATAAATTTGATTAAGTCTTTTTTTTAATGCCAAAACTTCATTAGCATGAATCTCAATATCAGTTGCTTGGCCTTGAAAACCAGCGGAAGGTTGATGAACCATTATTCTTGAATTTGGTAATGAAAATCTTTTACCTTTTTTTCCTGCTGTTAATAAAAAAGAACCCATTGATGCTGCTTGACCAATACATAATGTTGAAACATCAGGTTTAATGTACTGCATAGTGTCATAAATACCGAGTCCGGCTGTAACGAGTCCTCCAGGACTATTTATATAAAGATAGATTTCTTTTTTCGGATCCTCAGACTCTAAGAATAAAAGTTGTGCAGTAATTAAAGAAGCGACATTGTCATTAATAGGTCCTACTAAGAAAATTATTCTTTCTTTTAAAAGTCTTGAGTAAATATCATAAGCTCTTTCACCTTTATTAGATTGTTCAACAACCATAGGTACAAGATTATTCATATGTTCAGAAAATTTTATTGTCATAAGCTGATTCTCTTAACTTATACAACTTGTGATTACTTTTTGCTAACTTTTTTTTTTTTAGTAGCTGGCGTACTCGATTTTTTAGCTGTTGTTGCTTTAGCTTTCTTTTCTTTTGAATCATCATGACTATGTTCATAGTTATGGTCATGTTCATGTTTTTGATGTTTTTTTAAAACTTTCTCAGCTTCATCTTGAGTTAATTCTTTTTTATTTGCTTTTGCTTTTGTTTTAATAACATTAATAATTTTTTCTTCATAAACCGTACCTTTTAAACTTGCTAAAGCTTGTGGGTTTTTTTGGTAAAACTCCATTACCATTTTTTCTTGTCCTGGCATCATTCTAAGTTGTTTTTGAACTTCTGCTTGAACTTCTTGTTCTGTGACTTTTATTTTATTCTGTTCACCAAATTCATTTAAAATTAAGCCAACTTTAATTCTTTTTTTTGCAACATTTTCAAAGTTTTTTCTATTTTTCTTAGTATCATTTTCTGACATTCCTTGTGATAAAATTTTGATTTCATCTTCTAACAAGCTTTCAGGAATTTCGTCTACTTTAAAATTTTCAATTTCCTTAAGAATCTGTGTTTTTGTTAGTTTGTCTAGCGAATTTTTATACTCATCATTAATTTGTTTAGAAACTAGTAATTTTAAATCTACAAGATCCTTAGCACCTAAATTTTTTGCAAAAGTATCATCAATTTTTATATCTTCAGAATTTCTTACATTTAAAATTTTACATATAAACTTAGCTTTTTTATTTGCAAATTTTTTTTGTGGATAATTTTCAGGTAAAACAACATCTACTGTTTTTTCATCATTTTTTTTAACTCCTATTAATTGTTTATCAAATCCTTTAATAAATAAATCTTTTCCTAGAATTATTTGAGTATTTTTTCCTTCACCACCAGTAAAGTCTTTTCCATCAATTGTTGCCTTGTAATCGAAAATAATCAAATTTTGATTTGATGCCATAACGTCATTTGCTACATCTATGTAGTTGTTCTGATTTTTTGCGATCTCTTTTATTCTTTTGTCTGTTTCATCTGCATCAATCCTAACTGAGTATTCGTCAAATTTAATATTTTCTACAGACTTAAGTTCAACTTTAGGAAGCTCTACTACGGACAATACATATTCTAAATCTTTATCTTCTCCGTAAGTTTTAAGGTCAAGTTTTGGCTGTCCTGCTGGTTTAATTTTATTATCCTCTAAAGCTTTGACAGATGATTCTTTAAGAACTTTATCAAGGACTTCACTAAAAATTGCTTTTCCATATTGTCTCTTAAGAATTTCTTTAGGAACTTTTCCTGGTCTAAAACCTTTTAAGTTAACGGTATCTTTAATTTCTTCATACTTTTCATCCATATAAGTGTTCATAGTTTTTTTATCTATGAAAACTTTAACTTTTTTATTTAGACCTTTTTTATCTTCTATTGTTATTTTCATAATTTTACAACTTTTTGGTAGGCGAAAAAGGACTCGAACCTTCACATCTTTCAATACTGGTTCCTAAGACCAGCGCGTCTACCAATTCCGCCATTCGCCCAGAATTTAATTGGTTTTATATATTATTGATATCATTTGTCCAATAACAATAATTATGAAATATATTAATAATCAATTATATTTAATGATAATTTAAAAAAAATGATTATTTCACCTTGCATAAGCATATGTAAAACGGATCCTCAAACAGGCTATTGTTACGGATGTGGTAGAAACAATGAGGAAAAAAAATTATGGAAGTTAGAAAGCACCACTACTCAATGGAAAAATGACAATTTAACTAATATTCAAAAGAGACTTTCTGGGTGGCAATTAGAAAGTTTTAAAAATTCATACAACCATAAAATAGAAAATGGTATCTCTCTTTTTAAAAAAAATTTAAAAGATGAATAAGACAAAAATAGTTACTGTAGTTTATATACTTGGAATCATAATTGGTGCCCTTTTTTTGGATGTTTGGGGTGTAGAAACATCATTTGTAAAAACTATTTCAGTATTTGTATGGACAATTATTTTTTTAATTACTCTATTTTATTTTGATAAAAATGAAAAAAAATAGTTTTGACTTTAAATTTTTGATAATTTCAATATTTTTACTCAATTTTCAAACAATAGTTTTTTCTGAAATTATGCTTTTGACAGAATGTAAGAATTTAAATGATGGTTTTATTAAAAATGAATACATCTTAGATTTTGAAAAATCTTTAATGACCAGAAACTATATTTACGATAGTAAGACATATAAAAAATATAAAATAACAGATTTAAGCATTAAAAAAAAGAACACTTTAGAGAGATTTATATATGAGGATAAAAATTTAATTTTTACAGATAAAATTGGTTACCCTCAATTTTATACCCAACTAGTTTTTGAAAAAAATAACCTTATGATTAACATTAAAACTGTAATTAATGGAGAAGAGGCAATTTCAAAAATATCAACCTGCGGCAAAGTAGAAGTTTTTGAAAAAGAAAGTTAAGACTTTTTATTTTCAGTGCTGATCTTGTTGGTCTTAATAACAAAATTAAGTTTTTTTGCACCAAATTTAGTATTGGTGATATTGCTTCGATGCTTTGCAAAAGCTTGTTTTTGCGCTAACTTCATTGCTTTTTTTGATGACATAAATCTATTCTATATTTTTTTATAATAAAATATAGTTTTAATTATTAGAAGTTTTTTGTCGTGCAAGAATATTAAAACCTTTATCTACTATGACAATTTCACCAGATGAAACAGATAGGTTTAAAATTTCTGATATTACAACATAATGTGTCACAAAAATTAAGTTACCTTTGCCATTCCACTTTTGTATATATTCTTTTAATTCTTTGATTTGGTTGGCTTTTTTGTGAGCAAATTTTTGATTATAAAATGAATTTAAAAAACTTTTAGTTTCATAATGTTTAAAGGCATATTTTACAGTTTGTTGACACCTACACCATTCACTTGATAAAACTATGCTTCTGTCTATATGTTTTTTTAAGAAAAATTTTCCAATATTCTTTGCTTGTTCTACACCTTCCTTGTTTAAATTTCTCTGAGAATTGCAATTAGATATATCAAAGTTATCTGGATCACCTGTACCCGGTGCATATGCGTGTCTTATAAATATTAAATTTCCACCTTCACTTAATATATTTTGTAAATCATCATTGGAATTAGCTATTAACGGTGTATTAAAGGATATAACTAAGAATATGATAATTTTAAATAACTTCATTGATGAGCATTAAATTCAAAAGACTAAATAATTCAATAATTAAATGTAAAAAATGTCCTAGATTAATAGAATTTAGTAAAAAAATCTCAATCGCTAAAAGGAAACAAAATATATCAGAAGTTTATTGGGGTAAACCTGTAACAGGATTTGGAGATATTAAAGCAAGGCTGATGATTATTGGTCTTGCACCAGCGGCACACGGTGGAACGAGAACTGGCAGAGCATTTACAGGTGATAAGTCTGGTGATTTTCTATTTTACTGCCTGAATAAAGCTGGTATTTCAAATTTACCTACATCAACACATATAAAAGACGGCTTAAAACTTAATAGAACTTATATTACTAATATTTTAAAATGTGTTCCACCGGATGACAAACCTTTAAATAAAGAACTAAACAACTGTTCACATTATTTTGATAATGAAATTAAAAATTTAAAAAATTTAAAAGTTATAATAACATTGGGAAAAATTGCATTTGATAACTATATAAAGTTTTATAGGAGAAATTTTATTATTAATAAAAAATTAATATTTAAACATGGTGTAAAATACTCCCTGCCTGATGGTAAAATTCTAATTCCTAGCTATCACCCAAGTCCAAGAAATGTAAATACAAAAATTATTAATAAACAAAAAATGATAAAATTACTTAGAATGGCCAAGAAATACTCTAAACTATAACACTATCACAAAAGTAGGGTTTAAAATCTTGGAACAAGGTTTCAGGGATTTTCATAGGTTTGCCTTCATTATTGACAAAGACTAAATGTATTTTTGCTTCAACTATTAAATCCTCACCTCTTGAAATAAATTGGTTCATAAAAAAAGATGTTTTTGTCGTTGATTTAACAAAGGATCTAATATTTAACTCATCTTCAAGATGTGCTGATTTTTTGTATTCAATATTACATGATTTGACTAATATTAGTGATCCAAAATCTTCTTTTATTTTTTTATTATTAAAGCCTAGTGTAACTAAAGCCTCTGTTCGTGCTCTTTCAAGAAACTTTAAATAATTTGCATAATAAACAATGCCACCAGCATCAGTATCTTCGTAATAGACTTTAAGTTTATGAAAAAAATTTTCATGCATGTTTACATGATAGCAAAAAAAGCTATTAAAAAAATATTTATTCTGAAGAAAAATAAATATTTTGATAGTATGATATCGCTTTTAATTTTGAGTTGTCTGTATCTGTCATTATTGCAACACCAGATATATCTAAAACTTCTATTCCATGAAGCTTCATAAAATCCTCTTTAACATTGGCTTTAACAGTCACCCAGACATTCGAGTTGTCTTTTGTTGAAGATAATACGTAATCAATTGACTTTTTTGTGTAGGGGCTAGGCCAATTTTTTCCTACTTCATTATTACTCGAAAATACATAGTTTACTGCCCTATTCGATAGAGCTGTAGAACCAGTTTTTTTTATAACAAATACTCTAGCAGCATAATCATGTCCCTTTTTACTATTTTCTACTATGCCGGATAAGTCTTTTTCAACTCTCCAGGTGATATTAATAAAAGGAGTTTTTAATAAATTAATTAAAACTTCTTTACCTAGTCCTGAACCTTTACCTTCGGCCTCAGCTTTAATAAAATTACCATTTTGATTAGAACCAAGAGTCCATGTTGTTTGACCTTTATATTTTTTTCCAACTTTTAATGTTTCAAATTCTTCCTCTGTAAAATCAAAAATAGTAACATTTTCAGCAATTACAGTGTTTGAAAACATAAATGAGACAAGCAATATTACTAAAAAAAATTTAACCATGCCTAATTTTATATCTAATATTTTCTAAAAAACAATATTTTAACAAAGTTTAAACATCTTAAGATCAATATTGAGTTTTATTAATAATAAATGAAATCAATTTCTATATTTTTACTTTTAATTTATTGGTCAATAATCTTGCTAGCACCGGTTATCTCTAAGGAAAATAAAACTGATTTAAAAATACTAAAAACAAAGCTTAATAAGTAGATCTACCACCACTAATATCAAAAACAGCAGCTGTTGAAAATGAGTTTTCCTCTGATGAAAGCCAGCAAATTAATGAGGTAAATTCTTGTATCTCCAGAAACCTACCTCTGGGTACTTTTGATAACATTCTAGATACGTGTTCTTTTGACATTTGATTTAAAATTCTTGTTTTGGCTCCCGCAGGTGTAACTGCATTAACAGCAATATTTTTATCAGCAAGTTCTTTACCCAATGATTTAGTGAGTCCAATAACACCTGCTTTAGCTGAGCTATAAGCACTTGCATTAGCATTTCCATCTTTTCCAGCAACAGAAGAAACGTTTACAATTCTACCATAGTCATTTTTGATCATTTTGGGCACAACACATTTACAGCAGTTAAATGTACCCATTAAGTTAATTTTAATAATTTTATTCCATTCATCAACATCATAATCCCATAGGGATGATGTTGATCCAGTAATGCCTGCATTGTTAATCAATATATCAATATTTGAAGACTTAGTTATTTCATCTACTGTTTCTTTAACATTTTTAAAATTGGATACATCAACAACATAATATGAAAGATTTGGGTTATTTATTTCTTTAGTAGTTTTTTTTAATTCATCTTCATCAATGTCCCAAATGATAGCTTTGCTGCCAGAATTTAAAAACCTTTTGGCGATATCTAATCCAAAACCTTGAGCACCACCAGTTATAATTGCTGTTCTATTTTTTAGGTCAAATTGATGCATAAAATTATTTACTAGTTAAAAGATAATAAGTCAAAGAAGAGATAAATGCTCCTATCATCCAAGAATAAGATTGAAAATTCATTAAACTTTCATTCCAAATTGTTGAAGCAGCAAAAATAAAACCTAAAAATAAAGAGTAGGTAGCTTTAATGTGCCAACCATTTAAATAAAAGTATGCACCTTCATTATCTAATCTAAAAATATCTTTATTGATTAGTTTACTTTTTTTAATCAAATAGTAATCAACAACCATAACTCCAAACAAGGGTCCAAAAAAAGATCCGATGGTATCAATAAAAGCTAAAATTCCTATTTGACTTAATAATGGTAGCCAAAAAATACCAATGATAAAGCCAATAATAGCAATGAGTATTGCTGTGCTTTTCAAATTTAATTTAGTCGGCAAAAAATTTAATAACGAGTTTTGCGTAGGTATATAGTTAGCAATTAAGTTTGTAGAAGCCGAAGCAAAAACCAAAAAAAATAAAACTATTATGGTAATTTGAATATTTCCAATTTTCCCAATAATGTCAGTTGGATTTGTTAAAATTCTTTCCATGTTTTCTAAATTTTTATTTAAAAAAATATCTGAACCAATAGCAATAAAAACAGCAAAAAAAGAAAAGATTATTAAGTTTAAAATTAAACTTAGGTTACCTTTTTTTAATTCATTATCATTTTTTACATACCTACTAAAGTCACCATAATTCACGATTGTTATAGAAAAATAAGCAAAAATAGTACCAGCTACAGTTATTAATGGGGCAATATTTTTTATATCAACGACATTAGTAAAAGAAAAAATCTCCACAAAAGCTGAAAAAACTGTTTTTGTATCATAAAGTAAAACTACTAAAAAAAACAGTAACATTCCAAAGTAAACAATTATTGCTGAAAATTTTATAATAGTTCTATTAAAATGATGACTTTTACTAAATAAAAAAACTTGAAGTGTTAAGGTGGTAATAAAAGCCACCCAATCTATGACATTTAATCCTAAAAAAAATATTAAGAAAATATCTTGATCAAGAATTGTATTGTCAAATAAAAAAAATGATATCCTAATAATGTAGCTAAATAACTCAGATAAGAAATATGTTTGAATACCAAACATAAAAAGACCCACAAAGCCTCTTAGAAGGCTAAAATATTTAGCCCCTTGTATGCCCAAAGAAGTTCTTAAAATTACAGAAAAGGGTAGGCCGTATTTTTGTGATGGTTTACCAATTAAATTAGCAAAAAAATAAACAAAAACTGATCCAATCAAGGTTCCAAAAAAAACAATAAAAACATTTAGCTCATATACCAAATAAAAAGATCCAATTAGAGAAAATGCAATTACACTTTGAATATTGATTCCCCAGAAATAAAATAAATCTTTCCAGTTCCAATTTTTATCATTTGGATTAACTGAAACTAATTCCCAATTACTTGAGCTATATTTAGTTTTATTGTAATTCACAAATTGGATAATAAACTAAAAAAGTCTACTGTCCATATAGATAGGCTGGAAGCCATAAAGCAATCTGCGGAAATACGATGATTAAGATTAGGCCAATCACTTGAATAACCATAAATTGCATCATACCGTGGTAAATATCCTTAAGATCCCACTCTGGTACTACACCCTTTAAAAAATATGCAGATAAAGCGACTGGTGGTGAGAGCCAGGCTGTCTGTAGATTTACAGCAACAAGAATTGCAAACCAAGTTAAATTAAAACCTAAAGCTTCAACTAAAGGTAATATAATTGGAACTATTATCATTACAATTGGCACCCACTCTAACGGCCAACCTAAAAGAAAAATCATAGCCATAATCATTGCAAGAATTAAATATCTGTTCATTTCCAAACCTAATAAAAAATCAGTTAGAAGCATCGGCGTACCTAGTCTTGAAAATACAGCACCAAAAAAATTTGATGCAGCAACTAAAACCATTATCAGAGCAGAAATTTCTAAGGTTTTAACTAAAGCTTCTTGTAATCGTCCAAATGTTAACTTTCTATAAGCTAGAGCTAAAAGTAAAGAGCCCATTGCCCCACAGCCAGCTGCCTCCGTTGGTGTGGCAAAGCCAAACAAAATACTTCCAAGTGAAGCAAATACTAGGGCTGCTGGAGGAACTAACCCGATAAAGAATTCTTTCCAAACAGCCCACATGCTAGTCGCTCTTAACTCAACTGGTAAAACTGGTCCTAAGCTTGGATCTAACCAGCATCTGATAGTTGTATAAGCAGCATAAAGTGTTGCCAATAATATTCCTGGAATAATTGCAGCTGCAAATAAATCTGTTACAGGTATTTCCATTATAGGTCCCATTACAACAAGCATAATACTTGGGGGAATTAAAATACCTAAGGTTCCTCCGGCTGTAATTGTTCCAGCGGCTAGTCGAACATTATAACCTGATTTATTCATTGATTTAGCAGCCATGATTCCTAAAATTGTTACTGATGCCCCAACAATTCCTGTTGCAGCTGCAAAAATAACTGAAACAAATAATACCGCATAATATAAAGAGCCTCTTACTTTCGCTAACATTAATTGAAATGCTGAAAACAATCTTTCCATTAAACCAGCTTGCTCCATCATTATGCCCATAAAGACAAAGAGTGGGACGGCAGCAAGGGTTTGTTCAGTCATGACCATTGAAAACTGTAAAGTCATTAAATAAAATACCAGCTTACCAAACCCAAGATACCCAAAGGAAAAACCTAGGAATATTAAAGTAAATGATATTGGAAAACCTACAAATATAGAAAATAACATTACACCTATAAGGATAAAACCTAAAATAGCTGGATCCATAAATTCTGCTAACATTATTCGTCTCCTCCAG
>Ga0209709_10002328_pt1 | contig 16713 bp, 12 predicted proteins | sample ArcticOcean_MG_C_2_FD_187435 | JGI IMG/M metagenome (GOLD analysis project Ga0209709, IMG submission 187435) | Marine microbial communities from western Arctic Ocean - ArcticOcean_MG_CB4_136 (SPAdes) (version 2) | ecosystem: Environmental > Aquatic > Marine > Oceanic | place: Arctic Ocean... | reverse complement strand
CCGGAATATCCCCCATAGGAAGGTGTCGATTCCGATATTTGGCAGAACCAAGACCACAAAGGGGTATCTTTTTCCAAGTCTTGATTGAGCAGTGGTACTACACAAATTGGGAAATCCCCAGCGATTCCACCACCTAATTGTAAGAATGCCAACGGATGGTTGCATTGGCAATACCATTCTGCTAAACGGGTCATATATCCAATTCCACCAGTGATTGTTTGCTGTTCAATTTTACCTTGCATTACTCTTGCAGCAAATATATTGCCCAATGTTGAATCTTCCCAGCCAGGTACGACCAATGGCAGATTTACTTGTGCTGCTGCTAATAACCACGAATTCTCTGGTAATGCTTGATACTCTAATTCATCTTCTAACAAAATATCATAAAAGAATTGGTGTGGTAATTTTGATTGCCCAAGTTGACTACTTTTTTCCCAGCGGTCCATTAGATATGATTCAATTTTTCGAAATGCTTTATCTTCAGGGATACAAGTATCAGTCACCCGATTCATGTTGTTATTGAGTAAGTCGGCTTCATCTTGTGCTGATAAGGAGCGCCAATCATCAATCTTTTGATAGTGGTTATGAGCGACTAAATTGAATAAATCTTCTTCCAAGTTTGCACCCGTACATGAGATTGCTGCAATATGTCCTGCTCTGATCATAGGCGCAATACTACGCCCGAGTTCAGCCGTTGACATGGCCCCGGCTAAAGTTAAAAATATCTTACCGCCAGATTCTAGAAATTGAAGTAATGATTCACTCGCTGATGCTAATGAACCGGCATTAAAATGGCGGTAGTGTTCTTTGACAAACGTTCTCACGGACATTCTTCACTCCTCCGTGTTTTCTTCTTGGTAGAGGAATCTGTCATGGCTAGTTTTTTTAATCAGTTTGAGGTTTGGCATTACCCGTTCAAGAGCCATGTGAATTTGGTCAACTATTGTATCTGGGTCGCATTGTCCGCAAGTAAAACAATCGAGTGCAAGCCAACCTTTTTCTGAATAACAATGCGCAGTTACATGTGATTCATCCAACAATACTACTGCAGCAAAACCAGGTGGTGAAGTATTGCCATCAAATTGTTCAACATGGGAGTGCACTTCCTTAGCTTCACTATTTATTACAGCATCTCGCATAATTTGTAACATCCAATTACCATCGTCATCAGTAATTGGTGAATAACCAGTATAATCAACAAAAATATGGCTTCCGTGTGACTTTAAATTGTTCATTGCATATCCTCCTTTTGGAAAAACATTGAGTCGCTAATTGTTCTGTTTTTGCCGATTTGCTGAATCATTGGATTCCATCTACCTTGGTCTTTAGCATTGATATGATTGGCAACTATTTTTGTTGCTAACATCGCTGCTGTAAATTGGGTTAGTGGTGAATCTATTTGCGGTACGATTTCATTGACATCGGCAGAAATTACTATTGCTTTGTCTGCATTGAATAAGGATTCGATTGTTTCCACTGCTTGCCAATATGATAGCCCGCCTGGTACCGGGGTTCCAGTTGCAGGTACGATGGAGCCATCTAAGCCATCTATGTCGATACTTAGATGAACAGGACCTTCTATCTTTGACAATGTATCTAGCCATTGTTGCCATACATCTCTACCGGTTGAATGGTTTTGTGTATCCTTAGCGAAGAAAGTAGTGATTCTATCATCCTTAGAAATGGTTTCAAATTCTTCCTGGCTATATGCTCTAATTCCGACTTGCAGTAGTCTTCCCACACCTAAGTCAAGACTGCGTGAGGCAGCGCATGCATGCGAATATTTCTCGCCACCTAATTGGCTACGAAGGTCTGCGTGGGCATCGATTTGGACAATGGTCAATTTAGATAAATCATTGTTGATAAGGGGATGGTTTTTGGCAGCATTAACCAAAGGCGGTAAAATTCCATGTTCGCCTCCCAATGAGAGTGGGAAACAATCTCCGGCATACCATGGTTGGAGGTAATTGGAAATACCATCTAATTGCTGCAATAATGAATTACCTTCACCATTCCATGGTTGATTGGTGTGAATTGTATTACCTTTTGGTAAATCGGTTCCAAGTAGCGGATCGAATAATTCAACTTGCCCACTTGCTTCAACACAAGATTTGGGTCCTTGGGAGGTTCCTTGGCCATAAGAAGTGGTCAATTCATATGGAATTTGTAAAATAACGACATCAACAATTCCGTCATTTTCGGGTAAGCCTAGGAAGTTGCCTTCTACAAACATGCCACTCACCGGGCTAATTCAAATCAACATTGCTTAAAAAAAGGACGGACGCTAAATCTCTCTCCCGAAGAGTCATATTGAACTTTCTTGCTGTCGAAAGTTGTCAATATCGGTCGATTTCATGAAAAAGCAGCGAGAAGTTAATATGTGTTGGAAGACAATACATAAAGGTAGTCGGGGGAGATTATCGGCAATGCCGTATCAATCCTGCGCGGAGGAATAATTATGGGAATGACAATGGGAGAATTGACAAGAGCCATTCAACAGCACATCGACATCGAGATGGATTCGGAAGTTGCACAAGGAATGGCCGAACACGCTTTAGGATTCTTCGGGTTCTATAATAGGATTATTGATAACGCATTAGAACCTACAGACCGCAACTTGTTTTACATGTTCCAAGATTATGACCTACTGACTACTGAGTCTGAAGAAACAACACTTTGGGATGGCCGAGAATGGAGGATCCACTATTGGAAGTTCAAGCCAGATTTGCGTGAGCGCGTTGAAGCTTACATGCAACGTGATCTAGAACCTGAAGTAATCGACCCATTCGCTGATGTTTATGGCGGCAATGGTGCTGCAATATGGACAAAGGAAGCAGAAAGGGTCAAAAATCCGAATGCATTCAATGCAGAATGGTAATAATAATTACCACAATTCCAATTAGGGTGGAGTTTAGAGGAGTTTTTATGCGCAGTATTGTATTGGTGGCAATATTGTTGCTGGCCGGTGTATCTCCTGTAATGGGAAATTCTACAGCACAACAACCAGACATTGTCCAGGAACATTGGTACCATTCTTATCTGACGCTGACTCTTGATGTACAAGCATGGGCTGAAGATTATCCTGAAATCGTCTTATTGACCGTTGCTGGACAGACTGAACTTGGCAAAAATCTATGGGTTGTTCAAATCTCTGATTGGACTCAAAATACCAAACCAGATGGTACACAGAAAGAAATTGTTTACATCGATGGTGGACACCATGGAAATGAGCACCTAGGAACCGAATTGGCATTCTTAACCGCTGAATATTACATCGAGGGTTGGGGAGCTGGAGATCAAGATGTCATTGATGTTCTTACTACAACTGAAATACACATTCTCATTATGTTGAATGCAGATGGCAATGATATTGACACCCGCTGGAATCTCAACCAAGTAGATTTGAATCGAAATTACGACCATTACTGGAATACCTGTCCGACGACCCAGCCAGGGAGTAGTGCATTCAGTGAATCTGAAACTCTTGCGAATTCTAATTACATGAACACGGTAGTTACCGATGCAGATCTGTATGTAACAATGCATACCGGGGTTTGGATTATGCTCTATCCTTGGGGTAAATGGCCAGACCAGCCTTCCGATTGGGAATTATTTCACGGAATAAGGGAAGAAGTTCACACGAATATCTCAGATATTCCAATTCAAAATGCAAATCAAGGATTATACCCAAATTGTGGAACCAGTAGAGATTATGGTTATGGGGTTATGGGATTCCCTACATTCACATTTGAAACTGACGATGAACAATGGTTACTTGGTACAATCGAGCCTTTGTCAGATAGACTTGGAGAAGAATTAGATGTCATGAAATATTTGATTGACAATGTTTGGTATTGGAGAGCAAGATTAACGATTGAAGAAATCACAATAGAAGATGATGTAGTAAATTTCGATGTTGTCAATGATGGAAGAGCTTCTACAAGGAATGCTACACTACAATATCTAAATGAAGAAACTGATGAAATTCTTTGGCAATCAGATAATTTCACTGTTAATATTACAAGTAGAATCAGTGTTTCGACTAATGGATTTGATTATGATAATGGAGTCTGGAGGCTATCATACCAAAAACGAATTATCAACAGTGCACAGTGGGTAAATGAAACAGTGGATGAATCACTTGTTTCAATCATTAAAGTTGAAGATGATAGTTTCTTACTCGGCTATGGTCTGTTTAATCCTTTATCTATGATAATGGCACTCTCTGTTGTAGCAATTCTCAAGCCCGAATTAAGTGAAGTCGAGACCTCTGAATAGCGGCTTCAAACCATAGATCCTTAACGCTCCTCAACTATGTTTGTTTGAGGTTCATTGCTGAGGCTCATCGCCCCACCAAGCAGTCTGTTCTGGTTGTTGTGTGGTTGGTGGAGTGATCGGAGTAACCGGAACTGCCGCTGGTTGAGTGGCTTGTTCAACTGGAGGTTGTTGGACGAGTGGTGGAGTAATTGGTGTAATCGGAACTGCAGCTGGTTGAATGACTTGCCCAATATGAGGTTGGGTGATGGTTTGTGTCATTGGTATTTGTCCAGTAACAGGAGTTTGATACGTTACTTGCCCGCCAGGAATTTGGCCAGAAGTCAATGCTACATTTGGTTTATCATCCAAGGTTAAGGCAAGAATGATACCCACAATTAATACTACTACTGAACAACAAATACCCATAAATCCGCCAGCTATTGCAAAACCGCCGCCAATGGCTTCTTCCATGCACGCGTCGTCACAATAAGTTCCAGAAATATCGACCGCAGCATTGCTATCCAGAGTATATTCCATACCTGACATATCATGGCTAATCGAAGCAAATAATTCCCTCTCACCCGGGCCATATTCATATCCATCATAGTAGCATCCGTAATAGTATTCAATCACATCATCCCCTCTACTATCAACAATTGTAAGGTCAACAGATTCGCAATCCACTGGATGAATAATGTAGACCTCAATGTCCCAAGATTCATTTTCATTGATCGTAAAAGTTCCACTCGACTGTTCTTTGAGGAAAGTGCTATCTTCACCCGCACCTACGATACCGCCGATACCCGTGCCCATGCTAAGGCCACTGCCGATTAACATGATGGCTCCGATAATAAGGATGATTTTGCTTGCGATGTGCATGACACGGTTAAGTGCCCCTTCGTTATCAAGGTGTCTCAAGAGCGTTTCTTGATTCTAATAAAAAAACGAAGGTGAAGCGGTTGTTTTGCAGGGGTTAACATTCACTATTGCCAATGATTATTGAAATTGAGTCGTAATTAGATTGAAATGCTGTAGCCCGTGGGCACTAATAGGTGAAAGCATGCAAATCACAGTAAGTTCAGGAAATAATATCAATGGTACTCTAATTCTACCACTTTTTCAAGGCACAGAAAAGTTAGATGATTCAATCGTGGGCATCCCTGCTCAATTAAAAAGCCAGATTAACAATGTGTTATTTGACAATGATTTCAAAGCAAAGGCAAAATCGACTCTTACGCTTCTTGGAAGCGAAGGTGGAAAGGCAATGCTAGTTGGACTCGGTAAGAAAGAAGATGCTGATGCAAACACATACAGAAAAGCTGGTGCTCGTGTAGTAAAGGCTAGAGGTAAAGCCCATGGAACTGAATTGACTGTTAAACTAGATTCAACTGAAATTGAATTGGTCTCTGCATTTGCTGAAGGACTACTATTACGAGATTACTCTTATAATCACTACAAAACAATGGATGAAGATGACAAAGAAGATGATCTCAGTGCCAGAATTATTTGTGATGAAAGTATTGAAGAAGCGTTGAATGAATCTGTCCGGATTGCGACTGGTGTTGCTTCTGGAGTTCACCTTTCTAGAGACTTAGGAAATGCTCCACCAAATGATATGTACCCAATGGCATATGCTAAGAAAGCAATGGATTGGGCAAAGGAATATGATTCTGTTAGTGTTGGCGTGATAACTTACGAAGAGGCTATTGAACATGGAATGGGCGGACTAATCGCCGTCGGCAAAGGTAGTGCAAGAAAACCATGTATGGTTATTTTCAAAATGAATGAGCACCTTGAGGGACGCTGCCCTGTCATCGTTGGAAAAGGAATTACATTTGACACCGGTGGAATTTCACTGAAGCCAGGTCAAAACATGGATGAAATGAAGTACGACATGGGTGGCTCTGCTACTGTATTTGGAATGATGGAAGCACTTGCTTCTACTGGACATACAGGCAAGGTCATTGGAATTACTTGTATGGCCGAAAACATGCCATCTTCCAATGCTCAACGCCCTGGTGACGTCATCAAAACGCTTTCAGGCAAGACCATCGAGATTTTGAACACAGATGCTGAAGGACGATTGGTTCTAGCTGATGGTCTGTGGAAGGCTGGTGATTACGATCCTGAATATATTATTGATTTCGCAACTCTTACCGGAGCCTGCGTAGTAGCACTCGGACATGAAGCGACTGGACTATGGTCAAACGACGATGATTTCCGAACAAGGATACATGAAGCTGGAAATGCTGTTGATGAACTTGCTTGGCCAATGCCACTATTACCTGCTTTTGAGAAAGAGATGACAAACTCAAAAATTGCAGATACTCGCAATCTTGGCGCTGGACGCTGGGGTGGAGCAAATACCGCAGCTGCATTCTTGAAACAATTCGTACCAATGCGAGGCGAAGGGGATGACGCAGAACAAATCCCTTGGGCTCACATGGATATTGCAGGTACCTTCTGGGGTGCAAAGACCAACGACATGGTTGGTCATGGTGCATCAGGAATACATGTTAGAACTCTTTACCACTTAATCACACAGTGAATTAATTGTAGTTTAAGAGTGATTTGCTAATGCAAAGCATGAACTGATGTAAGATCACTGATTTTACGGCTTAATAATGAAAATTTCGCCCTTTCTGTTAGCAACACGCATCTGAGTAGCAAGAGCGGAGCAATCGTTGAGTTCATATAGGTCCGTACATAGGACACTATGTAACTGAAGGTTCAGTAGTGGTGAGATAGATGTCAGGTGGAGAAGATTGGGAAGAAAAATTGATTGAACAGTTGTCGGAAATGTTTCGAAACATGGGCATGCCAATCGACAAAGACCAACTCCGCAAGTTGATGGAACAATTCCGTGACCAATTTGAAGGAATGGGCATTGATGCTGAAAAGATTGCAAAGGGTGAAGTTAATTTTAATTTCGATTTGTCTAATTTGGCTAAAATGTTTGCCAAGGGTGATGACCTTAGTGACATCTTGAAAAATATGGGCATGGCTGTAGAAGTCGATGCTGCTGTAGAAATTCCTACTCCTACTTCTGAAAAGAAAAACGATGACATTATTGATTTGCCATCCGATGATATTTACTTAGATGGCTGGAATATGAGCGTTACTATTGACTTTTCATTACGTAGCGAAATTGAACAGGATCAAGTAGAATTAGCATTGGTCGATGGGGGGCAACAAATAGAAGTTCTCAAAAATAACCAGACACAACCTTTGGCAAGAATTGCCCTACCCCATCAATGTGAAGATGTGGTTGAATTCAGTCTCAACAACGGTATTCTAGATATTACTCTAAAATTAAAACCTCAAGGTTCAGCCACTGAATCAACAGTAGACCAGGTTGATTTAGATAATGATGATTATGATGACGAAACGCCTTTGTTCGATGATGTCGGTATTGATTTTGATGATGACGATGATGATGATGATGAAGATGGTGGAATTAAAATCTTCTGAATAATAAGATTAAAGCACAAGTGAAAAAGGAAAGTGAAAAAAAATGGGTAAAGTAATAGGAATTGATTTAGGAACTACAAATAGCTGTGTTGCAACGATAGAAAATGGTGACCCGGTCATCATTCCAAATGCTGAAGGTGCAAGAACAACTCCTTCGGTTGTAGCATTTGCAAAAGATGGCTCAGAACGACTTATCGGAGTTGTCGCAAAGCGCCAAGCGGTAACAAATCCAGAACGAACTATCCTCTCTGTAAAAAGGCATATGGGGACTGACTGGTCAACAAAAATTGATGATGCCGAGTACACACCTCAAGAAATATCTGCATTTATCTTGCAAAAGTTGAAGGCTGATGCTGAAGCCTATTTGGGTGCTGAGGTTAAGCAAGCTGTCATCACATGCCCTGCATACTTTACCGATGCTCAAAGAAAAGCAACTAAGGATGCTGGTAGAATTGCTGGCCTAGAAGTTCTAAGAATCATCAACGAGCCAACTGCTGCTGCATTAGCATATGGAGTGGACAAAGGAGATGAAGCAACTATTCTGGTTTACGATCTTGGTGGTGGAACATTCGATGTATCTATCCTAGAAATATACGAAGTTGATGGGCAACCACAAATTGAAGTTAAGGCGACAGCTGGAAATAACAAACTTGGTGGAGACGACTTTGATGACTTGGTCATTGGATGGCTAGTCGCTGAATTCAAGAAATCAACTGGAATTGACTTAAGCAAAGATATTCAAGCTCTATCACGCCTCAAGGAGGCTGCTGAAAAGGCAAAGATTGAACTTTCTGGTACTCAAACAACTCAAATCAATTTACCATTTATCACAATGAAGGATGGTCAACCTGAACATCTGGATATTACTTTGACCCGCGCTAAGTTTGAAGATTTAATCTCTAAGTTGATTGAAAATACAATGCGTCCAACTCGCCAAGCTATGAAAGATGCTGGTGTCAAGAAAGGAGATGTTGACAAAGTAATTCTCGTAGGTGGTTCGACACGTGTACCTGCTGTTCAGGCTGCTGTTGAGAAGGAAGCCGGTAAAGAGCCATACAAGGGAATTAACCCCGATGAGGCTGTTGCAATGGGTGCTGCTATACAAGCAGGAATTATTGCGGGCGATGAAGGTGTTTCCGACATATTACTACTCGATGTAACGCCTCTAACACTTGGAATTGAAACTCTTGGTGGAGTAATGACCACAATGATTGAGCGCAATACAACAATTCCTTCACGACGCTCTGAGATCTATTCTACCGCTTCCGATAATCAACCTGCTGTAGAAATACATGTTTTGCAAGGTGAACGTGAATTCGCAAAGGACAATGTCACACTTGGACAATTCCATCTCGGCGGTATTCCTGCTGCTCAGCGTGGCGTTCCTCAAATTGAAGTTACCTTTGACATAGATGCAAATGGAATCGTCAATGTTAGTGCAAAGGACATGGGTACTGGTAAGGAACAATCCGTTAAGATGGAATCTAACACCTCACTAAGCGAAGATGAAATCCAATCAAAGATTGAAGAGGCTGAAAGCTTCGCTGAGGAAGATAAAACTCGCAAGGCTAAGGTTGAACTTAGGAATATGGCAGACCAGGTAGTCTACCAAACCCGTCGCACATTAGAAGAAAATGCTGAGAAATTAGATGATGCTGATGTCGACCCTGTAAAGTCACTGTTGGATGAACTTGAAAAGATGGTTCAGGATGAAGAAGGCAAGCCTCTTGATCTAGATGATGTTGATGAAGCATCTATTCAAACCAAGGTAAAGGAAATTGAAGAAGCAATGCACGCTGTATCCTCTAAATTATACGAGGCTGCTGCTGCTGAAATGGCTGAGCAAGAAGGTAATTCCGATGCAGACGATGGCAGTATCAATGTCGATGGTGACGATGCTGTCGTAGATGCTGATTTTGAAGTAGTTGACGAAGATTAATTGTCTTCATCTACGGATATTGTGAAATAATTGCTAATCTTGTGATTTGCTATTGCTGATATTAGAAGCGTTTGGCTTATTGATGAGGGGTTGGTGGCTTGTCTATGAGCGATGCATCAATCCTCTCCGATACCGACCGAACCACCGGTCGAGATGCTCTGCGCAAGAATATTCAAGCTGCACTTGCATTGTCAGGTGCTATTCGCTCAACACTCGGTCCACGAGGTCTTGACAAATTGTTAATCGACGATACTGGACGAACCTTGACCACCAATGATGGAGTCACTGTTCTTGAAACTGCAAAGGTAGAACACCCTGTGGCAAAAATGCTAATCAATGCCTCATCTGTACAAGATAAAATCGCAAGAGATGGTACTACAACTACCGTACTAATTAGTGCAGAAATGTTGAACAATGCTTGGCATCTTGTAACCCAAGGGGTTCACCCCTCAATGATTGCACGTGGTTATCGGATGGCTGAAGAGTTCTGCAGAACAGAATTACCAACTTTCACTATCGATGCTGCAAAAGAGGACCTATTATTAGCAACCAAAACCGCACTGGCAGGAAAAAGTCATGAGGCAATGCGTATACATTTATCCAGCCTATCGGTTGAAGCTGCTGAAATTATTATCGACACTCGTTCAGGCGTAATCATTGCCGACCCAACAAGAGTCAAGGTGCTTTCACAAAGTGGAGGCGTTGTTACTGATTCCCACTTGGTTACTGGATTAGTATTAGCAAAAAAGCGAATCCTTGAAGCAATGCCGAAGAAAATTAGAGCCGGTAAAGTTCTTTTGATAAACGGTGGAATTGAAAGGCGCTCTATGGCATCTGAAATGAAACTAAAGGTCACATCTCCTGGTATTCTTCAATCCTTTAGAGATAAAGAAATCGAATTGTTGGAGCAACAGGTCAAACATTTACAATCTCTTGGTGTTACTTTATTAGCCTGCAAAGAAGGTATTGATGATGATATTCGCTCTACACTAAACGAAGCCGGTATCCAAGCGTTTAGAAGAGTTGCTAGAGAAGATTTGGATCTACTTGCCAGAGGTTGTGGGGCGACATTATTGTATGATGTAAAAGGAGCAACTGCTAGTGATTTAGGTGTATTTATTGAATCAAGAAATGAAATGTGGAATGGTGTAGCGCACTGGATTGTAGACACTGAAGAAGGCGGTGCAACTTTCATTGCCCGCGGTTCAACTATTGATGTATTGGGGGAAGTTGAGAGAAGCTTTGCTGATGCACTTGGTGTTGCATGCCAATTATTAGAAGAACCGTTGTTATTGGCTGGTGGAGGTGCTACACAAGTTGCTTTAGCAAGAAAACTAAGAAGGTATGCTGAAACAATTCCTGGTAGAGAACAATTGGCGGTTGAAGCCTTCGCCGATGCATTGGAGATTATTCCAAGAGTACTCGCAGAAAATGCTGGATTAGATCCAATCAACACTTTACTGGAAGTTGTTGCTTCTCAAAGTAATGCAGATGATGATGTCTCGCATCATTTCGGATTGGATGTAAACACAAGAGCGCCTGCTAATATGATCGAAAACGGTGTTCTTGAACCTCTAAGGATTACACGGCAAGCGATTAGTGGTGCTACTGAAGCAGCTGTTTCGATTCTTCGTATAGATGATGTATTGTGGGCAAAGGCTGATGCAACAGTACCAGACTTGCCAGAAATGGATTAAGTTGACTAAACTCATATCCTCTTGAAAACTATTGATGTCGCGACTATGCCGGTATCTTGTTCAAATAAGAGATTGAATTAGATGTATCCATGAGTAAAGAATCTCAAATACCTGTGGGCGTTGATGACATCGCTATTCACTTCCCACGATTATTCATGGACATGAGGGTTTTTGCTGAAATGCGCGGTGCTGATTTTGCTAAACTCAACAAGGGTCTTGGACTAACTGCGATGTCTATTCCTGACGTTCATGAAGATACTGCGACGATGGGGGCAATGGCAGTAATGCAGATAATTGACCGCAATGGTTTGAACCCTAGTGACATTGGAAGAATGTATCTCGGTACAGAATCTGCATTGGATGGGGCAAAACCAACTGCGACCTATATTGTCGATATGCTAACTCAGCGCTATCAAGAGCGGTACGGTAGTGATTGTTTCGTTAATTGTGATGTAGTGGATATGACCTTTGCTTGTATCGGTGCTGTTGATGCTCTGCATACTACACTGGATTGGGTTGCTCGCTCAACTGAGGATGATGAGCGAATAGGAATAGTAATTTTCTCTGATAATGCAAAATACGCACTCGAATCAACTGGTGAATATACCCAAGGTGCAGGTGGTGGTGCACTGTTGATTAAACAAAATCCTAGGTTACTTGAAATCCCTGATTGTTTTGGTGTTTCAACAACTCCAGTCCACGACTTCTTCAAACCAAGGCGTAATGTTTCTATTCATTCAGTTATTACAAATGTAATGCAATTAGCACAGGAAACTGGTCAAACCGTCAAGAAAGGTCTTGTCGGAAGGATGATCAAACATCTTCCAGAATCCACTGTAAGAAAATTAGGAATTTTCGCACATGGTGAAAACTCAGTTAATGTTCATCGTGATGAACCTATTTTTGATGGTCAACTTTCCAATAGATGCTTCCAAACTGCGGTTCGTCAAGCATTCAAGAATTTTGTCAAAAAGGCAAAATCAAATGGGCGCTATGACTGCGAAGTTGATGAAAGGTTTACTGAGCAGTGGTCAAGGATTATCATGCACCTTCCATATGCCTTCCAGGCAAAAAGAATGTTCCCTGATATATTTCGTCATGACCGCTTAGGCACTCCTGAGTGGGAATTGATTGTGAAGAAAATAGGAGAACCACCAATCGAAACAGAATCAAAAGACGCCAGTGTCATCGAAGCATGGGAGAAAGAAATGGATAATTACCGCCGTGCAATTTCAAAGACCCAAGAATACATTGAATTCCATGCATCACGGATTGAGAAGGGTCAACGTGCCTCCAGTTTGATTGGAAATCAATATACTGGCTCTATCTTCCTCGCATTGATGTCCACATTCGAATCAGACTTAGAGGCGAATTGTAATTTAGATGGGGACTTTTTCGGGCTTTGTGGATATGGCTCGGGTGCGAAAGCAAAGGTGTTCGAAGCAAAGGTCAACCCGCGATGGAGAGAAGTTGTTTCTCGTTGGCATTTGTTTGAAAGACTTGGAGGTAGGGTGGCAATAGACCAAATTACCTACGAAAGTCTTCACAAAGGCACTCAAGATAAGTCTGTAATCTCACCTAATGGAGAATTCGCTTTAGTGGAAATTGGAGAAGAAGGTGTCATGGAAGGATCCAGACACTATGAATGGATTTCAGCTTGAAGGAAATTGTAGAACTACTTTACCACAATTTCCAGACGTTGCCAATTTCATCCCTTGTTCAAATTCAGAGATTGGGAAGTAGTTAGTGATTATTGTTTCAATATCTATTTGACCTGCACTAAGTAATTCGTGCATCGTATCCCAAGTCGACCACATTTTACGCCCGTTGATTCCTTTCAAATGCAAATATCGGAATACTAATTCATTCATTGGAATCTCTGGTGTTGGATTGCCGTACACCGATAACACATTGACATAACCGCCCATTCGAGTAGACTTTACTGTATTCGATAATGCGACAGGTGAACCTGAAAACTCGCAGGAGTTGTCAACTCCCCTTCCATCTGTTGCGGCTAATATCTCAGCAACGATGTCATTGTCTTTTCCAAGAACCATGTCGGCACCTAACTTTTCTGCCAAACCCATGCGATATTGGTTATCCCAATCAATAGCAATTACTTTCTTCGCACCCATTGCTTTGGCTGCATTTACTGCGAATAACCCAATCGGGCCCAAGCCGTGAATTGCCACCGTTGCACCTTTGATTGGTCCTCCAGTCAAAGTGTGAATCGCATTGCCCAATGGGTCTTGTATCGATGCGTGGTTTGGATTCAGTCCCTCAGGAATCAGTCTTGCATTGACACTTGGGGCTGCGAAATATGGCCCAAACGCCCCATTGACTTCAACGCCAAATATTGTGCCACTTTCACAGATGTGAGCATTTCCTTCATTGCAACGAGGGCAATTCCAACATGCAAAATGGCATTCTATTGCCACGTTTTGGCCAATTCGGGATTCGGAAACAGCACTACCCACAGCGACAATCTTGCCACATGTTTCGTGGCCAGTAATAGTACCGAGTGGAACATTTTCTCGGCTCCATTGATCCCATTTCCAAATGTGTATATCCGTTCCACAGATTGAAGTCGCCAATGTCTGGACGATTACTTCATCTTCCTTCGGAGTGGGGACTGGATGCTGGGTAAGAGAAAAACCTCCTCCTTCATCAGAGGTTTTTGTCCATGCCATCATCGTTGTTGGAATGGTAACCATTGCGCTCCCCTAATTGTTCTTTAGAGACGCCGCCTTTTGATTATTGGCTTGCTCTATGTCAATCTTCATGATGTGCTATGCAAAATAATTAACAAAATATTGCCTATTTTACCAATTTTGGAATTGGGATGACTGAGGGTATGTTGATTAAGGAGGCGCGACAGCCTCAAAACCCGTTGATGTCAATGAAATACGTCGTGGTCAGCGGAGGAGTCCTTTCCGGATTAGGCAAAGGAGTGACTGCCAGCAGCATTGGAGTATTACTCAAATCCGCTGGACTGCGAGTCACTTCAATAAAAATTGACCCATATCTAAACAGCGATGCTGGAACTATGTCGCCGTTTGAACATGGAGAGGTTTTCGTTTTAGATGATGGCGGCGAAGCAGATTTAGATCTAGGCAATTATGAAAGATTCTTAGATATCAATTTAGCCAAGAACAATAATTTGACTACTGGAAAAGTATATTCTAAGGTAATTGAAGCTGAACGTCGTGGAGACTATCTTGGAAAAACAGTACAAGTAATTCCACATATTACCGATGCGGTAATGGAATGGATTGAAGATGTTGCAAGCAAACCTGCAGATGGTTCAGATCAAACCCCTGATGCTTGTATTATCGAATTAGGTGGAACTGTTGGTGATATCGAATCTTCACCATATATCGAAGCACTAAGGCAATTTCAATTTAGAGTCGGAAGAGAGAATGTAACTTTCGTTCATGTTTCATTAGTTCCGGTAATGGGGCCTGTTGGTGAGCAAAAAACTAAGCCGACACAGCATACTGTCAAAGAGTTAAGAGGTCTAGGTATTTCTCCAGACATCCTAGTTTGCAGGTCTACATCGCCTTTGAACCTTGAAACTCGGGAAAAGTTGGCTGCATTTTGCCATGTTAGCCCAGAAGCAGTGTTCTCAACACACGACGTCCCGAATATCTATCATGTTCCTCTAATGCTGCAAGAGCAAGGTTTGTGCAATATCCTTGGAGTAGATTGTGAATCTACCGAACTATTGGCTGAATGGAGAAAAATGGCTTTACACCTAGACACACTGGTGGAGGAAATAAGAATCGCAATGGTTGGGAAATACACTGGTTTGAGTGATGCATATCTTTCTGTCATCAAATCTTTACAACACGCTGCAATGGCAGTTGACAGAAAATTGGTTATCGATTGGGTTGAAGCATCACATCTGGAAGATGATTGGCCGGATGCGGAAGAATCTGCAAGTGCATGGCAGATGTTGAAGGGTGCAGATGGAATATTGGTCCCAGGTGGCTTTGGCGATAGAGGAATAGAAGGAAAAATAATCGCCGCCAATTATTCTAGAATCAACAATGTCCCATACTTAGGAATTTGTCTGGGATTACAAGTTGCAACTATTGAGTTTTGTCGTAACGTCTTGGGACTCAAAGGTGCGAACTCAACTGAATTTGACGAAAGTGTTGAACACGCAGCGGTTGTATTCATGCCAGAGATTTCAAAGACGCATTTAGGTGGAACAATGCGACTAGGAAGCCGTCCAACAGTATGGCAAGTCGATGAGTGTAAAATTAGAACACTATATGGAGAAGGTGATTCTGTAGATGAAAGACATCGTCACAGATATGAAGTCAATCCAGATCTGATTGAACAGATTGAAGCTGCTGGTCTGAAGTTTGTCGGTAAGGATGAGACTGGACAACGTTGTGAGATTTTTGAACTAGAAGGCCATCCATATTTCGTAGGAGTTCAATATCATCCAGAATTCAAGAGCAGGCCTAATCGCCCATCTCCTCCATTTTTGGGATTACTCCAAGCGGCTACTAAAAATTGATGGGACAATTCATCACAATCTTGTAAGCGATACTCTTTAGAAGGTGTTGAGACAATTATAATATATGCAAATAGCAATTATTATCGGATTATTATACCTGACTCTAACATCAATCTTTCTTGCAAATATTGCAAAAATGAATAAAGGAATCAAAATTTGATTCATTGTGCAATTCTAATCAGTCTCGTAGTGCGGAAGCCTTGTAAGATTTTGATGAACCTCTTTTCGTGAAACATCTCGTCAAGTGTTGTATCACCAGTATCGATTCTAACATTGGATAAACCAATCAATTTACTCGGAGTCGCAACTCCAAGAATATTTTCAATTCCAATTCCCCTGAGGACATCGGGTGAAAGTTGCAAATTACCTCTGCCGATTAGGAATCCTTGGCCACCCATGGGTGAAAGAAGTAACAATATTGGCTTGGTTTGGCCATCAGAATCACTGTGTTTTTCTATTATTTCCAACAATCCTTGCTCATTCAAATCAAGATCAAGAATGCGCTTATTTCCACCGTCGGGTGAAGGCGATTCTACATCTATTCCGAGAAGAGTAAGATCATGGCCACAGTGTTTACCCATACGGTTCAAAGTTCCACCACTGCCCCACACTATCATCAAATCATTATTATCTGCAACTAATGTTTTGACATGTTCCGCAAGTGCTTCAATAGTATCTTCCTCGCTTGCACGTTCAACCTGCTCTTTGGCTCCTTGCATAAATCGAGGACTACTTGGAGTCCATGCTTCGCCATACATACGAACTTTCCAAACACCGGTTTGGTAGACCTCTTCATCCAAATCCATAACCTCTGTAATTCC
>Ga0209709_10002327_pt1 | contig 16725 bp, 14 predicted proteins | sample ArcticOcean_MG_C_2_FD_187435 | JGI IMG/M metagenome (GOLD analysis project Ga0209709, IMG submission 187435) | Marine microbial communities from western Arctic Ocean - ArcticOcean_MG_CB4_136 (SPAdes) (version 2) | ecosystem: Environmental > Aquatic > Marine > Oceanic | place: Arctic Ocean... | reverse complement strand
ATTATGACCTATATGAATCAACAATTTGACCCGACTGTTACATGGGAGGAGGCAAAAGAGATTGCATCTATGTGGGGAGGACCATTTGCTATTAAAGGTCTTATGACTCCCGAAGATGCAGAAAAGGCTATAGAGATTGGCGCTTCAGCAATTGTTATTTCAAACCATGGTGGGCGCCAACTAGATAGCGCAGCTGCTCCGTTGGATGTACTTCCAGAAATTGTCGAGAGAGTTAATGGAAGAGTTGAGATATTAATTGATGGAGGAATAAGACGGGGTTCTGATATAGTTAAGGCTATTGCACTTGGAGCTGACGCCTGTTTAATCGGAAGGCCTTGGGTCTATGGTTTAGCTGCAAAAGGAGAAGAAGGCGTGGGAATAGCTATCGATGTTTTGGCTTCTGAAGTAAAAAGAACACTTCAATTACTTGGTTGCAAAAGTATTAAAGATATTAAAAGAAAGCATATTAGGTTAACCAAATCCTTTACAGAAAATTTAGATTAAAAATGTATCAAAAAAAAATTAATAATTATGAACAAAGTTCAAAAAAAGAGTTCGATCTTGGGTTTGATAGTGAGAAACTGTCATATATACCCAACTATTTTTCTTCTTATATAGATAAAGGAAAACTACCTAATATTACTTTGCTAGTTGCTCGAAATAATGAAATTGCTCATCTTTCATCACAGGGCTATTCAAGCGTTGAAAGTAAAAAACCAATCCAAAATAACTCTATCTATCGATTTTATTCAATGACTAAGCCTATAACCTCCGTAGCAATAATGATGCTTTATGAAAAGGGATTGCTTCGTCTAGAGCATGAGGTATCGAGATACCTACCGGAATTTAAAGATGTTAAGGTTTGGGATGAAGGTACCATTGACAACTATAAAGTTCGTTCACCTTCTCAGCCAATGCTTATAAAAGACTTATTAACTCATACATCAGGCTTAACCTATGGATTTATGACAGGACATCCGGTTATTAAACTCTATAATACCAGTGGTATTGCTTCAGCAAAAAATCATGAAACTAAAAAAGAAATGGACCTTGAGGAATTCTCACATACAGCATCTTCATTGCCACTGCTATTTGACCCCGGTTCTAAATGGCATTATTCAATTTCAATTGATATCTTAGGTCGCGTTATTGAAGTTATTTCAGGTGATACATTTGATAATTTTCTTAAAAAGTATATTTTTAATCCACTAAATATGGTTGATACTGATTTTTTTGTTCCCGAAGAAAAACATGAAAGATTTGTTGATTGTTATCAAGAGCTTGTTTCTAAAACGGGTAATAAATTAAAACGCTGCTTTAAGGGCGGTGAAGATATTTACTCAAAACCGAGAAATTTTTTATCTGGAGGAGGTGGGCTTTGTTCAACACTCGCAGACTATGCAAATTTTTGTCAAATGTTACTAAACAACGGATCATTTTTGGGGCAACAAATACTTAGTCCTATAACCGTTAATTATATGAGAAGAAATCATCTTCCAAATAATCAGACAATGAGGGACATGGGTGATGATAGTTTTTCAGAGGTAATGTATGATGGTGCTGGCTTCGGTCTAGGATTTTCACCCTTAATTGACTCTGTTAAATCTCTTAGCCCAGTTTCCGAGGGTTCAATCTCATGGGGTGGCATGGCTAGTACTTTCTTTTGGGTTGACCCTAAGGAGAATTTTTTTGCTATTGTTCTCACGCAGTTAATTCCTTCGGGTCGATATCCAATAAGGGCACAGACACAGACACTTGTTTACTCAGCACTAAAGGATCTTAATAAAAATTAGTAGACTTTGATATTTAATAACTGTAAATTGTAATTTCCTTGAAAAAGGACGTGGTGATTTGAGCCAGTCGGCTTGCGACCATGTTAAAAAAATCGCTAAAAGAGACTGGGGGATACCCGGATAAATCCGGGTTTTTTTATCTCTCAGTAAAAAAGGAGATAAAAATGACTACAGAAAGTAAAAATCCGGAAACAATTGCGCTTCATGCTGGATGGCGCTCCGATCCAACAACTAACTCAGTTGCTGTTCCAATTCATCAAACAACAAGCTATCAATTTGATTCAACTGAGCATGCATCAAATCTTTTTGCCTTATCAGAGTTGGGTAATATTTATTCAAGAATAATGAATCCTACGTGCGATGTATTAGAACAAAGAGTTGCTGCTTTAGAGGGAGGTGCTGCTGCATTAGCCGTATCATCAGGCCAGACAGCTACCGCTTACGCTTTACAAAATATTACTAAGGCTGGTGACAATATTGTCTCTTCTACAGATCTTTATGGAGGAACTTGGAATCAATTAAGTAATACTTTTAAGGATATGGGTATAGAAGTTCGTTTTGTTGATCCAAAAGATCCAAATGCATTTGCAGAGGCAACTGATGATAAAACTCGTGCATATTTTGCTGAAACGCTACCAAATCCAAAACTTGAAGTTTTTCCTATCAAAGAAGTCTCTGATATCGGAAGAAAATTTGGAATTCCTTTAATTATTGATAATACAGCAGCACCTGTTTTGTGTAAGCCTTTTGAGCATGGCGCAGCAGTTATTGTTTACTCAACAACTAAATATATTGGCGGACATGGTACTTCGATTGGCGGTTTAATTGTCGATGGTGGTAATTTTGATTGGGCAGGTGCAGGCGATAGACAGCCAGCTTTAAATAATCCTGATCCATCTTATCATGGTGCAGTATTTACTGTTGCCGCAGCCCCATTAGGACCTATTGCATATATTCTTAAAGCTAGAACAACAATTTTAAGAGATCTTGGTGGAGCTATGAGTCCTATGAATGCATTTCAATTTATTCAAGGCCTTGAAACATTACCTTTAAGAATTAGAGAGCACTCTCGAAATGCACAAAGTGTATCTGAATTCTTAGAAAAACATGAAAAAGTAAGCAAAGTTATTTATCCAGGTCTTCAATCCGGTGAAGCAAGAAAAAGGGCCGATGCCTGCTTCAAAGGTGGATACAGTGGCTTAGTTGGTTTTGAGTTAACTGGAGGTACTGAATCTGGTAAGAAATTTATTGATTCCCTGGAGCTTCTTTATCATGTTGCAAATATTGGGGATGCTCGAAGTTTAGCTATTCATCCAGCAAGTACTACTCATAGTCAATTATCAGAAGAACAACAAATTGCATCGGGTGTTACACCTGGGTATATTCGCCTATCAATTGGTATTGAGCATATTGATGATATTTTAGCTGACTTATCTCAGGCCTTAGACAAAGCATAATATATATAAATTTTTACAGAATTAAGCCACCAAATTGAGTTAGGTGGCTTTTTTTTATTTCGTGATAAAATTTTTATCGGAGAGTTTATGGAAAAAATTATTACTAAAGAAGTCTTGTCTAGCGGTGTAGTTGTTATAACTATGACAAACAAAGATGTTAATAATAATATGACTTGGAGTGCTGTAGAAGATATTGCAAATGAAATTGAAATATCAAGAAATAGTGGTTCAAATATTTTTATTTTGGCTTCGGGGCTTAAGGATCACTGGTATGAACATGCTTGGCTTCAAGATATTTTAGCGCCTTATGAAGGTCGTCAATCAACAGCACCAGGAGTAGCTTGGTTTAAATTATTAAATCATCTTACTCATCCAGAAATTATTTCTATAGCTTCGATAAATGGAAGATCGTCAGGCGGAGGTGCTGAAATAGGTTGGGCATGCGATCTCAGATTTGCTGAGGAAAAGGCAACTTTTTCTCAACCCGAGGTTGATCTTAATTTAACTACTGGGCTGGGAGGGACTAGCAGAGTTGTAAAATTAATTGGCGCAACACATACCGCTGAGCTTATCTTTGGAGGAAAAGAATTTACAGCAAATAAAATGTATAACTTGGGTTCTATTAATGAAGTTGTTAAAAATGGTACTTCTTTAGAATATTCTATAAATTGGGCGAACGAGTTATCGAGGAAACCCAAGGAAGCGCTATCATCTTTAAAAACGATATTAAAGAAAAGTATGGATATCCCATTGGGTGAATCTCTTCGAAATGAACAAGAAATATTTCAGTCGATTGTTTCTTCAGATAATGCAATAAATAAAATGCGTGAAATTCAAAATCGATATTTTAAAGGAGAAAAACCAATAGATATTGATTACTAGCCATGAGGTGAGAAAATGAAAAGAAAAGTATGGAAACTTATTGGACGTCCTGAAGGTACAAATTTTGAAAGTGCACTTTCTTTAGTTGATGAAGATCTTTCAGATCCTACTAATGGGCAGATTCAAATAAGATTGAAGATAATTTCTATGGATGCTGGGACAAGAATGTGGATGAGTGATCGTCAGGATTCCTATCAGCCTCCAATTGAACTAGGCGCTTCGATGGTAGGCGTTTGCCTTGCCGAAGTTTCTAAATCTTCAAACCCTAATTTTAAAGAAGGTGACTTAGTAAGAGGGTTTGGTGAGTGGGCAGATTATGCAAATGTTGATTCTGACTCTTTTCTTGTGTTAGAGGAAGGACTTGATCATGAGGAGGCTTATTTATCAGCACTAGGTTTAAACGGCTGGACTGCTTATGTCGGTGTTATGGAGGTTGGGAAACCCAAGCCAGGTGAAAACTTTCTTGTTTCTGCAGCAGCAGGAGCAACTGGTTCTTTGGCTGGGCAAATAGCAAAAAAGGCTGGCTGTAGAGTTATTGGCTTAGCAGGTAGCCAGGAAAAGTGTGACTGGCTTGTTAATGATTTAGGATTCGATGTCGCTATCAATTATAAAGAAGAAAATCTTGATTCTGCTCTTAAAAAGCATTGCCCTGATGGTGTAGATATTTATTTTGATAATGTGGCTGGTGAAGTACTTAATACCGTTATGGCTAATCTTGCCTTAAATGCTAGAATTCCTCTAAGCGGACTATTGGCCCAATATAATGAAAAGGGCGCTCGTCTTCCTGGACCAGATAATTTTGATCAACTTTTAATGAAAAGAGCAACTATAACAGGTTTTTTCTGCCCAGATTTTCTTGAGGATGGACCACGAATTGAAGCCTTATTATCAGAGTGGTACAAGGAGGGGTCTCTAAAATATAAAGCAGATGTAACTGAAGGTTTAGAAAATGTTTTAGTTGCATATAAAAAGATCTTTACAGGTGAAAATATAGGTAAAACTTTAGTTAAAGTTTAGCTAAAATTAATATTTTATAATTTATTCAGGTATTTTTAAGATTACTTTATTGGAGATTAAATGAAGCTTTCAGGTAATTTTGACGTTGATGGTTTGTTGGCCAAGGAAGATGAACGATATCAGGTAATTGATAATAATTTTCTTAAAAATTTAGTTCTAAGCAGCACTAAGCTTAATCCTGGGCACTCGACAAGCGGACATAAGCACAGTGGGCAAGAAGAAATTTATATTTTTATTAAAGGTTCAGGTGAAATGACCCTTGTTCATCCTAATAAAAAAGAAGACGTCTTTCTTGTTTCGAAAGGAGATATTGTTTTAATTGAAGACGATGTCCATCATAAGGTTTCAAATACAAGCAAAGATGAATTGTACTTTGTGTGTATTTTTGATGGGAAGCGAATCGACTAAACTAAGCCTCAGCACCAAAAGCAGCATCAAACGTATCTGACCAACTACCAGTAGTAGCAGCTCTTGAATATTCAGTTGCCCTTCCTTCAAAAAAGTTTGTATGCTCCACAGCATTAAGCATTTCATCCATCCAAGGCAGGGGATTCTTTTCAATATTATAAAGATGTGGGAGTCCTAATTGAGAAAGTCTTCTATCGGCTATATACCTTATATATTGCTTAACTTCATCAGCCTCCATACCTTTTACACCACCAAGTTCAAAGGCTAGATCAATAAAGGCATCCTCATGCTCAATTACTTTTGAGCATGCATTAGTGATTTCAGCCTTAACTTTGTCATTCCAGACCTCTGGATTTTCATCAATAAATGTTTTAAATAGCTTAATTGCTGATTCAGTATGAAGTGTTTCATCTCTTACGGACCAGGTAACAATTTGTCCCATACCCTTCATTCTATTTTGTCTTGGAAAGTTCATTAAAACTGCAAAAGAAGCAAACAACTGAAGGCCTTCAGTAAAAGCTCCAAATACAGCAAGAGTTTTAGCTATATCCTCTTTAGAGTCCACACCCCAAAGACGCATATAATCAAACTTATTCTTCATAGCTTCGTATTCAAGAAAGGCACTATATTCAACTTCTGCCATTCCGATCGTATCTAATAAATGACTATATGCTGCAATGTGAATAGTTTCAGTATTAGAGAAAGCACCTAACATCATTTGAACTTCAGTCGGCTTAAAAACTCTTGAGTAATGCTTCATATAGCAGTTATTAACTTCAACATCAGCCTGAACAAAAAAACGGAATATTTGAGTTAAAAGATTTTTTTCTGGCGGTGTTAAATTTTTTTCCCAATCCTTAACATCTTCCGCTAAAGGGACTTCCTCGGGAAGCCAATGAATCCTTTGTTGTTTTAGCCATGCCTCATAAGCCCATGGATATTTAAATGGTTTGTATACTAATCTTTCTTCAAGAAGTGACATAATTATTCCTTATTGACACGCTAGACATTCGTCATAGTCGTTAGGGTTAGATTCAGCTGCAACGTCATCTAGGGTTTTAATTTCGATCTTATTTGGTTGATTAGATGAATTTTCAGCTCTTTGCAGAGAGAGCGATCGACAATAATATAAACTCTTCACACCTTTTTTCCAAGCGGAATAATGGACCTCATGGAGATAGGATTTATCACTATCAGCAGGTAAAAATACATTTAATGATTGAGCCTGATCAATCATTTCTGACCTATCACCAGCTAAGTCAATTAGCCAACGTTGATCAATTTCAAATGCAGTTTTGAATACATCTTTTTCTTGTTGAGATAAGAACTCAAGATGCTGCACTGAGCCACGATTTGATAAAACTGATAACCAAACCTCATCATTATCTTGATTCTTTTCTTCCAACATGATTTTAAGGTGTCGGTTTCGGACTGTGAATGTACCTGAGAGTGTTTTGTGAGCAAAAACATTTGCGGCTATAGGTTCAATACCTGGGCTTGAGCCGCCACATATTATTGATATAGATGCTGTTGGCGCAACAGCAGTTTTATTTGAGAATCTTTCCATTATTCCATACTCTTCAGCATCAGGGCATGCACCCTTTTCTTTTGCTAGATCTATAGAAGCCTGATCAGCCTGAGCTTTTATATGTTTGAATATTTTTTTATTCCAAGATTTAGCAACAGCACTTTCCCAAGGAACATTATTGGCTTGAAAGAACGAGTGCAGCCCCATGACTCCTAGCCCAACAGAGCGTTCCCGCATTGCAGCATATGCAGCACTTTTCATTGTATCTGGTGCATTATCAATAAAATCCTGAAGTACATTATCTAAAAACCTCATAATATCCGGGATAAAGTCTTTTTCATTTTCCCACTCAAAAAACTTCTCTAAATTTACTGATGACAAACAACACACTGCAGTCCTATTCTCTCCATGATGATCAATACCTGTGGGGAGAGTTATTTCACTACAAAGATTTGACGTTTTTATTTCTAATCCAGCTAGTTTTTGATGCTCTGGTCTAAAATTATTTACAGTATCTTTGTAGACGAGATACGGTTCTCCAGTTTCAATTCTTGCTGTTAGCATTCTTATCCATAATGATCTAGCTGATACGGTCTTTTGAACCGATTGATCGTGCGGGCTTCTTAAGTCCCAATCTGCATTTTCTTCGACCGCCCTCATAAAAGCATCAGTAATTTGTATGCCGTGGTGAAGATTTAGAGCCTTACGGTTTGGATCTCCTCCTGTTGGCCTTCTTATTTCTATAAACTCTTCTATTTCTGGGTGATCTATTGGCAAGTAAACTGCTGCTGAACCTCTTCTTAATGAGCCTTGGCTAATAGCTAAAGTTAAAGAATCCATTACTCTAATAAAAGGAACAATACCGCTTGTTTTTCCTACACCTCCAATTGGCTCTCCAATCGACCTTAAATTTCCCCAATAAGATCCAATACCTCCACCTTTAGATGCAAGCCATACATTTTCAGTCCAGAGATCTACTATTCCGCCTAAGCTATCATTTGCTTCATTTAAGAAACATGATATTGGCAGACCTCTCCCAGTACCTCCATTTGATAGAATAGGTGTGGAAGGCATGAACCATAATTTTGATATATAATCATATAGTCGTTGTGAATGTTCTTGATCGTCGCCATAAAATGATGCTACTCGAGCAAAAAGGTCCTGAAATGATTCACCTGGCAATAAATATCTATCTTCAAGTGTTTCTCTACCAAAGTCAGTTAAAAGAGAATCTCTTGATGGATCTATTTTTACTCTTTTACCTTTATCGGTGTGTTGAACCGCCCTATCACTAATTCGGAAATCCATTCGCGGCTCATCTTTAAGCTCTATAGACGGTTTTTCTCCAATTTTTGATTGTGCAAATGAGTATATTTCTTCCATTTCGTCTTCAGTATAACCAGAAATTATAGGAGCTGGAGTCCTCTTTTTATCTATGTTAGCTTTCATTTTTTTTTCTGGTTTGTTCATAAGCATTTATATATCCCTTTTAGTATCCCCGATACCCCTATATTTGTCTGAGTTAAAGAGAGTCAGACACTCCTTGCAACTGATGTGTTGCATTATTGCTTATAACGGCAATTTAAAATAACGTTTAGATTGATCCACACTTAAGATTTTGACGTCCTATTTCTAGTATTTACTACTACAAATAGAGTATGAAACATGTCTTAACACAAAATATAGTAGCCTGTTCGTTACAGAGGTCAATAACGAAAAAATAAAAAAGTGATTTTTTTTTGTTTTTTTTGACTTTTACTTCAAAACAATCGAAATTATATTTTCTAATTTAAGGTATTTTCAATTGAGGTATTAATAATGAACAATTCAAATCGATCATTTAAATCTTGGCGTCTTAAGCAAAGACCATATGGTGAAATAGAATCAACAGATCTTGAGTTAGTTGATGATATTATTCCAGAAATTAGAGACAATGAAATTCTTGTAAGGACCATTTATTTTTCATTAGATCCAACAAATAGAATATGGATGTCGGATGTTGATCAATATATGGAACCAGTTGAGATAGGTGATATTATGAGGGCTGGTGGCTCTCTTGGGGTAGTTGAGGAATCAAACGTTGAAGGCGTGAATACTGGAGAAATTGTTCAAGGTGGTATGCACGGGGGGTGGCAAGAATATTTTGTCATGCCAGCATCTGACATTATTAAGATTCCTAAAGATACAGGATTACCCCTAACAGCTTTTATATCTGTTCTTGGATTTACAGGTCCAACTGCATATTTTGGGTTTTTGGATATTGGCAAACCCCAAGCAGGTGAAACAGTTGTAGTTTCTGCCGCCGCTGGAGCGGTTGGCTCTATTGTTTGTCAGATTGCCAAAATAAAAGGTTGCAATGTAGTCGGTATAGCGGGATCAGATGAAAAGTGTAAGTGGCTAAAGGATGATTTAGGTGTTGATTATGTTATTAACTATAAGAAAGAAAATATTTTAGAATCTCTAAAAAAAAGCTGTCCTGATGGTATAGATATTTATTTTGATAACGTTGGCGGAGAAACCCTTGATGCAGCCCTAACACTTATGAATAAGTTCGGAAGAATTCCTGTGTGTGGTTTAATTTCAATGTATAATGACTGGTCATCAACAGGCCCTAGGATGTATAGAAACATATTAATGAAAACCTTGACGGTCACAGGATTTCTTGTTTCAGATTATGCTGAGCAATTTGGCGAGTGCCTTGAATCGCTTGGAAAATGGATTGCCGAAGGAAAGATAAAATTCAAGGTTGATGTTGTAGAAGGCATTGAAAATGCTCCTACAGCAGTGAATAAATTATTTTCTGGAGAAAATAATGGTAAACTTGTAATTCAAACCTCCAAGGAACCCTAGACTAAAAAACCTCGAAAAGACCAGCTGCTCCCATTCCACCACCAATACACATTGTAACAACAACATTTTTGGCTTTCCTTCGTTTTCCTTCTAGAAGAATATGTCCCACCAATCTAGCTCCAGTCATACCGAACGGATGCCCTATAGATATTGAGCCTCCATTAACATTTAGTTTTTCATTATCAATATTTAATTTATCTCTGCAATATAAGGCCTGACTAGCAAAGGCTTCATTTAGTTCCCATAAATCAATATCATCTACCGTGAGATTATTTCTCTCGAGTAATCTTGGTATAGCATATACTGGACCTATGCCCATTTCATCAGGCTCACATCCAGCTACTGCAAAACCTCGAAAAGCACCAAGTGGTTCTAAACCCTTTTGTTCAGCTAATTTTGAATCCATAACAACAACTGCTGCTGCTCCATCCGATAATTGAGAAGCATTACCCGCAGTAATGAAATGTTCATCACCCCTCACAGGCTTTAATTGAGATAAACCTTCTAGAGTTGTTGAAGGCCTATTACATTCATCGCGATCAACAACATAATCCTCGATACTTTCTTCCCCAGTTTCCTTGTTAACTATCTTCATTTTAGTTTCCATAGGAACAATTTCATCACTAAATAGCCCAGCTTTCTGTGCGGCAGCTGTTCTTTGTTGACTTTGAAGCGAATACTCATCCTGACTTGCACGTGAGATATTATATCTTTTTGCAACAATATCTGCAGTCTCAATCATTGGCATCCAAAGAGCTGGGTGAGATTCCATAAGTTTTTCTTCTGTTATATTATTGAAATTAATTCCTTGCATTGGAACTAAAGAAATTGATTCAACTCCTGCACCGACAACAGCTTGAGCTCCTTCATTTAAAACTCTACCTGCTGCCATTGCGATAGTTTGAAGTCCTGAAGAACAAAATCTATTTACAGTTACGCCAGATGTTGTAACTGGGCAACCAGCCCATATTGCTGCTAATCTTCCGACATTTTGACCAGTAGCCCCTTCAGGTGTTCCACACCCCATAATAACATCCTCAATTTCATTAGGGTCTAGTTTCGCTCTTTCAATAGAATGCTTTACGGCATGCCCAGCCATTGCAGCACCGTGAGTAATATTAAATCCTCCTCGTCCTGATTTTGCTAGTCCTGTTCTTGCTGTTGAAACTATTACTGCTTCTTTTGTCATTACCATCTCCTGATTGGTTTAAAAAATATTTAAATATTTTATGCTACAAACAATATTATTTTTAAAAAAGTACTTTATAAAAGATATTATAATTATATATTTTCTTTTTTATTTTTAAAAGGCCAATTAAGTCTTAAGTATAAGGAGTTTCTTTGTCAAATAATCACAAAAAACATAACTACTATAATATAATAATTGATGATATGGAGATACACATTGCTGAAGAATTTATAAAAAAAGCAAGGCTTTTGTCAATTAGTATTGACCTAGAGAGATTTGAGGATGAATTTGATAGAAACTTTGATGAGTTAGAAGTAAAAACTTTGACTGAAAAAAAAACTAAAGATGTATTATTTTTAAAAACTATTTTATTAAACAATAAAGGTATCATTGCCAAAGCCCATGCATTATGGATAAAAAAATCTTAAATATGACAAAAAAAATTAAATTTAGTAATTTAATACTTTTGGTATTAATCATTTCTGGATGTGGCGGAGGCGGAGGATCTCCTACCTCAATTTCATCAATACCTATAACCCAAGGCGATATTAGTTCGAATAAAATCGAAGCTAGTCTTTATATACCTAAAGAAAATTTTGAAACACCTGAGTATAAATCCCAGTGGGGTTTGGAATCAATAAATGCTTCAAGCGCATATTCTTTGGGCGGAACAGGAAAGGGTGTTATTATCGGTATAATTGATGAAGCTATTGATTGGGGTCATCATGAGTTCCTTAGGGAAGATATTTTACATCCAGATAGCTTGCTGACATATAGCGGTAATAGAGAGCCAACTCCTTTAGAAAAATTTCATGGAACAGCAACTTCTTCGATAATAGCAGGAAGAAAAGATGATAGTCTTATACCAAAGAATATGCATGGAGTCGCTTTTGATTCACAAATATTATTTGTTTCTATTGAATTAGGCTCGCCTCCATCAGATGGTGAATACGAACCTCTTGCAATAGAAAAATTTAGTTGGGAAAATTATGACACAAGAGAATCTCTATTTTATAAGGATATTTCCTCAAGAGTCGATATTGTTAATAATAGCTTTGGTTTTACTGGTCAGATAACAGATTATTCAAAAGAAGTACTCGCAAATACTTTTCCAAAATTTATCAAAACCTTAGGAGAAGAACAAGATACAATTTTTGTATGGTCTGCTGGAAATTATAATGGAATTATCAATAAAGATGGCGATAAAGTTTCGGCATCAAGTCCCGGAACATTAGCTGGCTTAGGTTATTATTTTCCTGAATTAGCAATGAATAATGTAGCAGTGGTTGCTGTTAATAAAGAGGGGATAATTGCAAATTTTTCAAATAGATGCGGAGTAACGAAAGATTTTTGTATTGCAGCCCCAGGTGTAGGTATTCCTCTGGCAATACCAAATAATCTTTTTGCTTCATTAACAAAAGAACAAAAATTAGGATTTAATGAGGGTGTATTAAGCTATTTAGCAAACCACCCAAGTGAGGCATATCTATCAGGATCGGGTACATCCTTTTCTGCTCCGCACGTAACGGGTTCTTTAGCAGTTTTATTTGAGATTTTTGAAGGAAACTTATCTCATACGCAAATCTTACAAAGGTTGTATGATACTGCAAATAAAAATGGTGATTATGCTAATAAAGAAATATATGGGCAAGGTTTATTAGATCTTGGAGCAGCGGCCTCCCCAGTTGGGCTGCCTCTTTTTTATACCGGTGGTTCAATTTATGATGATAGTGTTCCTTTCGATAGATCGTACATGTCAATCGGTAAATCTTTTGGCGATGGTCTTGAGGTTGCCTTAGGAAAAAAAAATATCTCTTTTTTTGATGCGCTTGGAGCTCCTTTTTTTATTGAAGCCAAAAGTTTTGTAAATACAAAAATTCCTTCATCAATAAATTCTAAAAAAATTTTTAATTTTAATAAGAATATATATAATTCCTCCTTCTATGGTTTGGACTCTCGATCATCATGGCAGGCTATTTTAAATTCTGAAGGGGTTTCTGGATACAGGCTTCATGATGCTAAAATGAGCTATTCTTATGAAGATTCCAAATATTCCCTATCTTATGGAATGAATCCGTCAACGAATTTCTTTGATGATAAATCTTTTCAGTTAATAAGCAGAGCCTTTCAGGATGATCAGGCATTTCTTATTCCTTGGACTAAAGTATCGGAGGAGGGATTTACTATAGGGTTTTCTAAAATTTTAGAATCAGAAGTACTTCAAGTAAATTTTTTCTCGGGATCTCGAAGATCTGACGAATGGTTTTTAAAACCTACTTTTTTACTTGAGCATGATGGAAAAACTAATGGTGCTTCATTTTCCATTGGAAATGATAAATCGTTAAACTATCAAAGAAATTTTGTTATTGGCTTCATGAATCATCAGGATGGTTTTTTTGATCATAATTTTGAGGGAGCCTTTTCAGGCGTAAAGGGATTTAAAAGTTTCTTTTCGGCATTTAATTTAAATATAAATTTAAAGAATCAGTGGAAATTTTTTAGCACTGTTAGTTTAGCAAAGGTAAATAATATTAACTCAAACCAATTTACTAGTAAAATATCCAGTGTAATAGAAAGTAACTTTGATCTAGGTTTTTTAAAAGAAAATGTTTTAATTAAAAGGGACATCATGTCTTTTCGTATAAAACAAGATCCAAGAATAGAAAGGGCTGATATGACTTTTAATTTACCTATGGGCAGAAAACCTAATGGAGAGATTAATTTTAATCAAACTAAGTTTTCTATTTTACCATCTGGGAGAGAACTCTTTTTTGAAGCGATTTGGTCTTATGAAAAAAATTTCATAAAAACATCAGTATCTTTTTCAGTTATTAAGGATAAAGAAAATATTAAAAGAAATAATTTTGACACAAATTTTCTAATAGCGACAAAAAAATTCTTTTAAGACTAAAGGCCAAAACCTTTTTTTAATGGATAGAGGTCTTCAAACTCAGGTTCTTTATTTTCTATTTGAGATCCTAACGCCTCCATCATATCAACCTGTGGATTATACATTCCACTTTGCCATAATGCTATTTGGTTAAGTCCCTCCTCTATCGTTCTTCCTCTCGTATAATTAATGGCTTCTTTTGATCCCCAAATAGCTAAAGGAGATTTTTTAGAAATTTCTTTTGCGATTAGCATAACCTCTCTTAGCATTTCCTCTTGTGATGAAAAAATATTATTAACAAGTCCTATTTCCTTTGCCTCCTTAGAAAGAAGTCTTCTACCAGTAAATGCAAGTTCTTTGACTACTCCCATAGGAAGAAGGTAGGGAAGTCTTGGGAATGTTCCAACATCTGCCGTCATGCCTATATTAATTTCTTGAATACAGAAAAAAGCATCCTCAGTGCAGTATCTCATGTCACAAGCAGAAGCAAAATCAACGGCCCCTCCAATACATCCACCATGAATTGCCATTAAAACTGGTATCCTTGAGTTGTCTATACAATTAAAAGTCTCTTGTAATTTAAGAAGATTTTTATAAAAACTACCTTTTTGTCTCCCTGAATCCCGTTTTGACTTTTCTTTTTTTTGGGCTGCATCTGCATCACCAAAAACTGATAAATCCATTCCCGCACTAAAGTGCTTACCTGTGGAAGATATAACAATAACCCTAGCTAAAGCTTCTTGGTCAATTTCATTAATAATATGAGGAAGATCTGACCAAAATGAATGAGGTAAGCTATTCATCTTTTCTGGCCTATTTAAAATAATATGTGCAATTTTATCCTTAATATCTATTTTAAAACATTCAAACTTTTTCTCTGTTAATGAAATGCTCATGAATTTCTCCTTTTTTGTTAAGATTTAAAAATTCTATCTTGATACTTATTAATTAGCATGTTTTTGTATATTTTTTTAGGAGAAAAAATATGGCTATTGATTATGAAAAAATTATGTCTTTAAAAAGTAAGGACGTCGAGTATTCTTATACGGATAATGATACAATGCTCTATGCCCTAGGAATAGGATTTGGAAAAAATCCATTAAGTAGAGATGAGCTTGATTTTGTCTATGAAAAAAATTTAAAAACAATACCAACAATGGCAACTGTTGTAGCTTGGGGTGCAGGTCATATGCGCGACAGTGGGATAAATTATCTAATGGTTGTTCATGGAGAGCAGAGGTTAAAAATTTACGAACCCCTTCCTATCGCAGCAGAAATACTCGTAGATTCAAGAGTGACTAATGTTATTGATAAAGGAGCCGATAAAGGAGCTCTTTTAGTAACTGAAGTGGATATTAAGGAAAAACAAACTGGGAAGCTTCTTTGTACACTTGGTGGGACTACATTCGCTAGAGGAGATGGTGGTTTTGGTGGATCAAAAGATGGATCTCCCGTACCTCACCAAATTCCAGAAAGAGATCCAGATATTATTAGCGAACTCGATACTAGTCCCGATCAAGCACTTTTGTACAGACTTTCAGGCGATAGGAATCCCCTTCATGCGGATCTGGATGTTGCTGAAGCCGCTGGTTTTCCAGCACCAATTTTACATGGTTTGTGTACTTACGGAACAGCTTGTAGGTCTATAATTAAAGAAGTTTGTAATTATGATAGTTCATTAATTACAGAATTTAATGTTCGGTTTTCATCACCTGTTTTTCCTGGAGAAAAAATATCTACTGAAATTTGGGTAGATGGAAAGGAAATATCCTTTAGGTCTTGGGTAAAAGAAAGGAATGTGATGATTATTAATAATGGTAAATGTATTTTGAAAAGTTAATCTCTTTTAAATATCTCTGACAAACCAATTGCTACCATGCATATAAGGATAAGAACTATAAATCCTTGTAAGGCACCAATATAATCAACATTACTTGAAATTTCATTTTCTTGCCCTCTGTCTATTATGCTTAAAGATGGGTTTAGTTTTTCTGACAAATCAGATTGAGAAATAATATTAATATTAACATTTTGATCTTCAATAATATTTATATTGTTTTCAATTTTCTGATTTTCTGATGCATCTAGTTTATTGGAAACCTCATTATTTCCTAACACATTTACAGTGTTATTTTCCTCATCCATAATTTCCCTCTGGTATTACCTTATCCCAAGAAACTAAAATTAAAAATTTTTTTTTGATTTTTCTTTATAGGGAAGACTTAATTCTTGAGTTTAAATTGATTACTTCTTGCTGAATAATCTCTGGAAATTCCATAGGAAGAAAATGAGAAGAGTTTTTTATAACTTTAAATACACCCTCAGGATCCTTCTTTTTTAAAAGCTTAACCCCTATATCTTTAGTAGTGGATCCTACCTCACCCTGTAAAAGGACTATTGGGCATGATATTTTTTTTATTGAGCTCATTGCATTATGCTTCCAGGAAGCAAAAGTTGCAGCCTCCCATTTTGGATCACATGTTAACTTTATTTTATCTTTGTAGCTCTTTGTGCCGCCCTGAATGTAATCTTCTAAAAACCCTTTATTCCAAGTAGAAAAAGCACCTCTCCCCTTATATGATTTAAGAATCATTTCTTTATTAGGAAACTCAACCCTTCTTTTTAGAGTACTATCTGATCTAGAGGTCATTTCTTTAATCATTGGGATGAATTTAGTAGCAGGAAATTTTCTAGCTAATTTTAAAATATTA
>Ga0209709_10002324_pt1 | contig 16731 bp, 21 predicted proteins | sample ArcticOcean_MG_C_2_FD_187435 | JGI IMG/M metagenome (GOLD analysis project Ga0209709, IMG submission 187435) | Marine microbial communities from western Arctic Ocean - ArcticOcean_MG_CB4_136 (SPAdes) (version 2) | ecosystem: Environmental > Aquatic > Marine > Oceanic | place: Arctic Ocean... | reverse complement strand
AAACCGCGATCTGAAAAAACTACCATTAGTTTAAACCTTTAGATTTTTTAATCCCATTATATATTAATATATATAATGGATAACATATTTATAACAACTGGGAGCAAAGAAAAATGTCAAAATTGGAAAAAGTTTCAAACGCCCTTAGGATTAAGAGGAAAAAATTTTAGATTCATTATATTAGCATTGGGCACTACTGGCTCTGGAAAAACAGATGCCATAAAGTATGCAAAACAATATGCCACATTGGTCAATCCTGCCGCTGTTCGCGATAATCAATTTGTCGATGCCGATGGTATTAATAAAAAATGGATTGATATTGAAGTATCACACGATCATTATTACACCAATAACGATGATTATAAAAATTGTATTAATGAAATATTAGATGGCCATCCTGAAAATGATGGCGATGATATAATTAATAACAAAGCAGCGCTACGGTCAATACACGATTGTTACAAAATATATAGAACAGGAAACCAGGGAACACCAGCTCAAAAAGCCACGAGAAGAGCATATGGATTTAGTACTGCAAAAAGACGACGCGACTTTATCAAACCAACAAGAGCTATTCTGCAGAGTGATACTAAGGATCAACGCAGAGCGAAATGGGCAACAAGTAGTCTTGGCCAAACATTACACGACCACGAATTAAACAAATTTGTTGATTCCCGATATGCAACAAACAAAAGACCCGAAGAAGTATTTAATGCAGATATAGTGGTTTATAAAAAACTTACCCAAGCAGTAAAAGATGGTAGAAATATTGTTTATGAATCAACAGGTGAATCATTTGACACAATAAAAGAGATAATCAAACTAGCCAGTAATGCTTGTTCATATAGTGGATACAATTATCTAATTATGGGTGTCGTTAATATTATTGATAAAGAAAGTAATATTGAACGTATCCAAAATAGATTTAAAAGTGATCTTAAAAAATTTAAAGATAACAAACTCGAAAATCCCGCCCCTCAATCTCCCTCCACGCTTAACTCTGAAGAAATAGAGTCCAAGCAGAACCAAATAAAAAAAAATATTATAGAACTTATTGAATACTGCACCTGTAAAACAAAAACAATATGGCAAGAAAAACAAGACATTGGAAAAACTACAAAAGAAACCGACATATTTGGAGAGAAAACAGTTACTGCATACCAAAAATATGGTGATTGTGATGGGGTTGGTATTGATTTGTTAATGTTGTTTGATCAACAAAACGTTGACCTAAGAGAATCAAAAGAGAAGAAAAAAGAGAATGTATATCCATCGGCCATAATACCCTTAAGCACACGGTCGCAATATTTACTTCCACTTACTAGAACCGGCGAAGGAGCATTGGTGTTTAGTGCCAATGAAAAGAAGAAAGCACGGGCATTATTGGGAGACATCTGCACTGAAGTATCCCAACCTACCAGTGCTTCCGGAAAAGAAAAAGAAGATATGATGAAAGAAGCTTCCGTGACAAAAGACCAGTTAAGTGTGGAAGCACGGTTGATTGCCTATCGAAAAAAGTTGCGTACCAAAATTCGAGAAAAAAGACGAGAAAAAGGACGAGGTGGGAAGAAAACACGCAAACGAAGGAAAAAGAGAACAAAGAGAAAAACTCGCAAGAGAAAACGAAAAAAACAAAAAACGCGCACAAAACCACATTAATCTTTCATGGCTTCTTTCACCTCTATTACATTTGATACTTCTTTTTTAATATTTATACAATTTTTATTTCGCTCCGCATCTTGCGCTCCACCCATTGTCTCAGAACACATTTTTTGCCAAATATGAGTCAACTTATCATCTTCTAAGAAATTGGGATGTTTATCTTCCCACTCTCTTATTTTTAATATCTGTTTATGTGTAATTTTAGCTATAGAATTATCAATTTTCCAATGTTGGTTATCTTTTTCCCACTTATCCTCTTCTTTTACGTAAAATTGCATTCGTTTCTTATCACTACAATGGATTGGTCTTTCTTTTGGGTCCATATCCTGCAATTGTTTAACAAATATATTACTAATACCTTTTACATAACCGTGTTGTTGCGTATACATCAAATCATCTAAGGATATTTGTACTTTATTTACAAAATCGGTCAAGTTCATCGCATCCTTACACTCTTCATTTAAATACATATTAATAGTCATTTTGTTAGTACAGTTATTATTTACATTTACCGGTCTTTCCGATATTTTAATCATCGCATCTGTAAGTTTTGGTAAAAGTTTTAATAATTTATCTGCACTTGTAGAACTCTCGTCCACCTTCTCAATTTTAAAATTATGTTTTAACTTTTCTTCTACAATTATACTACTACAATCTTGTTTATGATTCATTAAATTTACCACATTAGTAAATCGTAAATGACATCCTTCGCAAACAAACAAAAATGTAGAATTCTTTTGTTTCACATTACATTTTGTCTTATGCCTCCATAGCGTAGTGCGACTATTAAAACTGCATTTGCAATTTTTACATACATATTGTAATGAATGGGTGCTTGTTTTTTTTGTTTCACTTTGCTTTAAAAGCATAGATTTTTGTGTTTCAACTGCTGTTTTTTTAATATGTTTTTTCGTTGCAATATGTGTTGTAAAATTTGATTTTTTACTCGTATAAAAGTCACAAATCCCACAAGTAAATTTATTTTGTTGTCTTTTTTCTATAGGGTGGGTTGTTTCAGGCATTTTTTTACACTGTTTCATTTTATATATGAAACATAAAAAAATGCCTAAATTGTTTTTATTTAAAAACAAAAAAAAATTGGTTGTAGTGCTCGAAAAACAGACTGTCTCATTTAACTTGTTACATATTGGAGGTGTTTTCCTAAATGTGCAAAAAAACAACTCTAAAAAAATACTCAGAATCTCATTTTGGACATTTTTAAAATGTCCAAAACCCAAAATGTCTACCGACTTTTAACTCCAAAAACGTGAGTTCCTTTTTTTCAGTGCCTTTTTTTCAGTTATCACCAATAGCCTTCTTTTGTGACAAAACGGCCATTTTAAGAAACATATGTTGATTTATAAAATAATTTAACGTATTTGAATCACCTCGTTGTATATGTTCTGTAGACACATGCACTTGTCCTTCATATGTTCTAGTATAAAAAGAAACGTGATCTTCGTCGTCTTCATGAATCACAAAAGCCATATACATAATATATTTATTTTATATATGGTTCTAGGATATTTATTATACGAAGCAGTAGATTTAGGAGTTAATGTAGTAAAAATCACTTATAATGGTGCGAGAGGAGTTTATTATTGGTGGTATGATGCGGATTATCCAGAGGTAGAAAGAGAAAAACAAGCAATAGTAGACATGGAAATCTTAACAAAACGTATAACAGAGTTGGAACAAACATTAAAAGGTAAAACTGATTAATTATTTTTGCGGCGTCTTCGTTTTAAGGTGTTTTTCTTTCGTTTCTTTCTATATTTACGCAGTGTTCTTTTACGCCCCCCTGACCAACCTCCCAAATTTTCACGTTTAGAACGACGGACATTTAATGTTATCATATCTTCCAATGGCGGAAAGCGTACTGGTGGACCGTGAATACGCATCTTATTTTTAGGCCATACTTGTTTTGGATAGCTTCCAGCGATAGGACCTGTAAACATCCATTTTGCAATACTAGGCGGATCATTTATTAAATCTAAATAATCTGCCGGCATCCATCCTCCAGCTGCCAGAGATTCTGCGGCATAAGGATTAATGTATTGAGCTGTTCTATTTGCTTCGCTGGGCAAAACCCAATTAATCAAATTACCATCATCATCTCTTCTGAAAGTACTCCTGAATGGTGTGTCTACGGGTGGTAAAACACATTGTGTATTTGTTGGAACAGGTATTAATGCGTTTCCAGGTTGAGGTATTGTTGATGCTGCATTAATTTTTGCATATTTATATTTTTGCCAAAGAGTCAAATATTGATTATATTCAGGAAAACCTGGGATGGGAAAAGGATTTACTAAAATCATCCATTCAGCCCATTTTTTTGCTTCTATTTTATAAAATCCACTTTTTTTTACCTGTTGCCAAGATACTCTAGGCCTTGGTGCTTGTGCAGGCAATATATTAGGCGGGGGAGGAGCCAGACCCTCAGTGGCTGGCCAAGGATTTACACCTGTATCAACGGGTATGGCATATTGTCTTCTATTGCGACCAATTAACCAAGTTCCAAACTCTGTGCCCGCTGCTGCAACTGGTAAACGGGGATAAGGTTCGAATGGTTCTAGAACTAGCTCCGGTTCATTTGATTCAAATCGGTTGAACAATACAAATTCATATAACACATATAAACTGTCCCATTGAGGATTCGTTAATGTAGCCGTAGTTAAATTGGGTAATTTACCTTGTACCATTATAGGTTGTAAATTATTTATAGCATTTATTACATTGGGGGGTGGTGGTCCCACTCCAACACCTGCAATCCCAGCGGCATTTAAATATTTATTTATTCTTTTAAATAAAACCATAACCATTTTAGGTCTTAAAGACATTCCTAATGGAGAGAACGGTATGGGCCAAGGTGGGGTCTGAAAACCCACTGGTTGTGCAGCATACCAAGCTCGCATAGGTCTGGTCGCCGCCACAGGGGGTAAATTAATTGCTGCTCGACCACCTGGTGCCGCACGAGAACCAGGCAATCCATTTGGAAAAGTTACTCCTTTGCTTGTCATAGCAATTGCCGGTTGTAAAGTCCACGGGTCAAAAGGAAAACGATTACCAACTGCTACCGCAACATTCGACCAACCCGCATTTATACCCGCATTAAAATTCATAGCTTGTCTACAATAATATTCTTGTTCCCAGTACTCCAACGCCTTTGTTCTGTTTTTGTAATATAATTTAATATTTTTAGATGCAATATCTGCAGCGGTTGCTTTTTTCATTTTCTTTTCAAATTTCTCTGAAGCGGAATCTATAAAAAGACCCGGGGCAGAATGATATTTATCAAGAGCAATTGTTTTAATATCTGATAACTGATTACTGCAAAAAAAAGACGCTTTTTTAAGTTTTCCCTTTTTTCCTTCAGGTTTTGTGGTAGGTAAAGCGCGGACCGGGTCAATCTTATTTCCTTTCCTGAATCGACCAACCAATCTCACTTTAAGTACTATATACATATTTGGGTCTTGTGTATTTGTCCAATTATTCGTAATGTAAAATTTAAATGATTGTTTCTTTCCGGTTAATTTATCCAGTGATTTCGGTAAAAATTGCCATTCAAAATCACTTATTCGAAAAATTTTATCAAATCTAGTTTGACCAGGATATCCTGGATTTGGCATTGCCAATTCATTACCTTTATGAAAATGACTGTCCAACCATTTTTGAAGAGAACTGGAAAGATTTGTCCATTGTTTATTTTTCTTGTTACGCGGCTTGCTATAAGGTGGAGTTTTATCTTTTCTAGATATTTCTGGAAAATCTAAACTTCCTTGTAATCCTAATGATTGCTGTTGATTTTGGGTTTGTGTTCGAGGACCTGCAGTAGATTCTTGTTGTGTCATTCGCGTTGAATAAAATATAGTATGTTTACCAGTAGTATTTGTGGATATTTCAACAAGTAATTTATAATTATCTTGGTTTCTTCTTAACGGTTGTCTAGTAGCCTTATTAACACGTCTTGCATTTAATTCCTTACCAATTTTTTTCCATATTTTCGCTTGTGTTCGCCGACGAATAGTTGCGCGCGCGATTTGTAAAAAATTAGTAGGAGCATTGGGTGCTGGGGGCACTGGAATTCCCCCAATAGGTGGCGCAGGTAATTGTAATTGTGTATCTGGTTTTGGTAAATCTTTCATTAATTGCAGCAGTTCAGTTTGTGATAAAGAAGGTGCTTTTGGAATTTTTGGTATTGGATTATCATCATTTAGCCATCTATACACTACCCCATGTGTAAATGGGGGGCGCAATGGTTGTCCATCACCATTTTCTGCAAGAGCATATTCATCCTTTGCTGTTTGTAATTGGGCTGGGGTTGGTTGCGCTGCTTGTCTTGGGGGTGGTGCCGGCATAGGTGTTAATGAATTGTATTGTATTAATGTAGCCATATATGTACTTATATATAACTTTTATTTTATTATAAGAGTTATATTTAATTTGCGTTTATTATCTGTGATGTCTTAAATATGATTGTTTTTGCTTTTGTTTTTTGAGTTTATTCAATATTTTAATTGCTGCATCCCCCTCTTTAGCGGTCACATATCCATCATCATTCGTGTCAACTGCATTTGCATAGTTTTTCAGATAGGTTGGGACAACACAATATTGACTTTCTTCATTGAACAAATGGTCAGCCATTGCAACAAATGCTCCTGTAAGTAAAATGGCATAAACAATATCACGAGTTCCTGACCACATTATAGCAAAAATAAGAAATTGTCTGCCTAAAGAATTTTTAATATATTGCTCCTGTGACTTGCTTAATTTTATGGTAATATACTTTGAACCAATATTTAACATAATTACCATCAGTCCAATAAACAAGGGATGTGTATTTAACGTGTGTAAGTGATATCTTATTCTATCGACAAATGGAATTGGACTGGTTATGAATTTTTTTGTAGTTCTCTTTACCATACTAATATAAAAAGAGATTAAATTTACAACCACATTTCTTTGAGATTTGCGAGATGGTCTTTGATATTTGCAATATGCCCAGAAGAGACGGATGTAAGTTTATTGCTTAATGTATTTTTCAAGGATGAAGCGGAATATTCATTTTTTTTACAGCGAAGCGTGTTGCAATTTGTCAACGGTTCTTTATTATTCAATTTACAACTGAAAATGGCGCATCCGAAAATAAGTATAAGTAAAAATATAGATAAATTGTTCATATATACTATATTTTTAGAAGTTAATTTTAAAATGCAATTCCACCACCATTATTTGTGCATCCATTTGCTTGTTGAGATGCTGACATTTTGGCATTTAATGCATTAATTTTTAACATACGCGATAGTCCGATTTGATCCGTACCTGTGACCGGAAACCTTGATGGTTGTAAACTATCATTAATATTAGTATATCCCTCTTTGGGGCATTTATCTCCGCATTCACCACATGCGCAAGATGCTGTACATTTTCCACCAGTGCAAGTACTTTCACAAGCACATTTTTTGCGTCTATTATCGGCACCATTGAAATCATTGCAAGTTTTTTGACAAGGACCACAATCCTTTGTTTTGTTGCAGGACTCCCCAATTTTTTTACCAACAGCACCTGGAATTATGTTTCCTGCTACAAGGGCTGATTTTTCGTCGCCTACTAATGAAGGCAACCCTTCTTTATGAGACTCTTGGAGTAAAATCATAATAATCGCTGCTAAAAGCCCAGCATTTATACCATATTGTTTAGCAAGTAATCCTACAATTACTATCATAATCACTATTCCTAAAGTGGTATTTGCTGTATTTACTAAAAATTTAGGTTTTTCGTAAACAAGAACAGCCAATAGTGCTGCTAATCCCAATTCTACATAAGTTTTCATTCTATATACATTAAATGATATTTTTTTAGGAACATTCGATTAAAAAATTATCTCTTTTCTTTATAAGTATGTCAGCTCTTGGTTTTTCATTTATAGATAGTAGTGAATCAAAAAATATAGAACAATCAACAAAGAAACACTCTCGAACCCTTAGAAAAAGACACAAAAAAAAATCATCTAAAATTGACAATTTGCTAAACAGCTTATCCACAACTCAATCCACGGTGATTGAAGGATTTTCCAAAGATAGGAATTCATTGACTGGCAGAGAAGGTGATGGTGATGAGTGTGATCTGGCAAATTTTAAACCTTTAACAGATGATAACTCGATAGGAAGAGATTCATATCAAAATATGAATAGTCAGGAATTAGCGCCCACTAATATTCAAGTCGAAGACAGTAATGATGAAAACGAGAATAGTGAAAACGGACAATTTGGAGCAGTAACTCAAGAAAATTTTGCTCAATTAGGTCAAGTTACAAAAGATGATTATTACAAACAATATGTGCCGTATTACAGTCAACTACAAGGTTCGCAAGCAGATGTACATACTAATAAAGATGCATTAATGACAAAACTAAATTATATGATTCATTTATTGGAAGAACAACAGGATGAAAAAACGGACAATGTTACAGAGGAGTTAGTTTTGTATCTATTTTTAGGCGTTTTTGTAATTTTTGTGGTAGACTCTTTTGCAAGAGTAGGAAAATATAAAAGATAATTTATTTGGATAAAGATTTTAATTTATTAATACACTCTTTATCTGTCACTGTGTGAACTATTCTCAATTTATCACTGGTCATATTTGCATTAGGTCTAAAGGATTTTGATTGATCACCGACTAATTTTCGCAAAAACTTCTTTCGTGACATAGCTTTTCGGGCTTCATTTAGAAGTTTCCCATTCATTCTAAATAAAGCAAGTATTAATTAATTAAAAACACATCCGATGAAAAGAATGGTCTGTAAGCAAAATTATACAAAAAATATGCCATTGGACACTTCCATAATACGGGCGTTTTTTTGAGTAAATGGTTAATAATATCATTATTATTAGATATATTTTCCATAATCAAAATATCAACAGGGTATTCATTGTTGATTAAAACCATAGTATTACGAAAAGATTTAATAAATACATCATAATAACCAACTTTATAATAAGAAGCAATACATTCAATGCTTTGTTTTCCTTTATAACTAGTAAAAGGTGTTCTATAAATATATGCCCCCACTGGTGTTTGACCTTCCATGATTAGACAAATAAATAATAGTTTTTTTGATACTAAATGTTTAATATGTGACTGTTCTGGTGTAATACAACATTTAAAATTCTTTTTAATCTCTCCAAAAAAGTGTGAAAACAGTGAAAAATTAGAATCATTTAATAAATGACAAACAATATTATCAGGCAATTCTAAATTAGGATGTTTCAAATATTTTAATGGGAAAACATGAGCATTGTACACAGTTAGTGGCACGATAAAATTAATAATACCTTCTCTCTTAAATAGAAAAACGGGTCCTGCGCCGTCTTTTCTCGCATTGTAATAATGAGAATAAATCATTTTTTGAGCCAACCCCTTTTTTCTATCATTTTTATGAACACATAAAAAATCAACATAATCAACCCTAACTTCATTATTGTTTAAAATTGCATTTAAAGGTCTGCTAGTCATTGCCGAAACTATTTTGGTAGCAGTTTTATCAGATGAATATCCTTTATTTGGTGTGGGTAATAATTCAAATTGGAGAGAAATATGAGACATTCTATTATGTGCATTAAAATAATCCAGAACTGCAAATTTTGGTGGATTATATATTTCCTTTTTATTGTTTAAGAAATGTGATTTTATAAAAGTATAGAACAGTGCCTTTTTTTCAGTTGACACATCTTTAAATTTTTTAGTTAATACTTTCTCATTATAAAATTTTGTTTTAGGGGGTTGACCATGTTCAATAATACCACAAGGCCAAACCCAATAAAATAAATTATATAAGTGAAAAACTGGTTGAACAGACCAAAAACGAAAACGAAGTTTTATAAATGCAATAAATGTCAAGTAGATAATTGCAATTCCCGATAATATATAAAGAATCATATATGGTATATTTAATAATTTTCTATAAATGAAACTTATTAAATATACGTATATTAATGAATATAATCCAACAAAGATTTATCGCTTTTTTATTTTTGTGTATTCCTGCTAGATTGTTGTTTGCATATATAGCCAAAACTATATCATTGAGCTATCTACCATACCTCGGTTTATTAGCACTATTGCCTGCCACAGGATTTTTAATCATTTATTTTGGTGGATATAGAAAAACCGCAGGCGAAACATTTGGACAGAAAATATGGTGGAATGATTTAAGACCGGTTCACGCGTTTCTATATTATATATTTGCTTTTTTGGCAATAAATAAAAATAAAACCGCGTTTATCCCTCTACTTGTTGACGCGTGCGTTGGATTATTTTCCTTTTTATTGTATCATTATTCAGTTAATTCATTTAAAAAGTTGATTTGATTATTCCGGTTTGTATAAAACATATAAATATTGATATTCGTATTGCACAGGCACCAAATCTATTTTTCCTTTTAAAATAAACCCCAACTCTTTGGCAATTGATAAAATATATCGTTGCGTGGGCATATACATTTTATGTACATTCTGTCGTATATGCTTCGTTTTATCATCTTTGAAAATTTCTTCGAATGTTGCTACATCTTTATCTAATTTGAAATCTCCTCTATATTGGAAATCTTTGAATTTGATAAGAGAATTGGTAATGCGTTTCTTTGCATATTTCTGGGCAGAGACAACCTGTAATGGATCGGCTGAATTTAATATAGGATCAAATTTATTTCTATTAACAAGATGCAACACTAAATATCCTCCTGGTTTCAACCAATCATAACAGTTTGTCAAAAATTGCTTTTTGTTTTTAATGTAGTAAATGGTAAAGTATATGCAAAGAACATGTGTGAAGCTATCAGCTGGATACAACATAAATTCTAAAGCACTACCTTGTTTGAATTTTAAAGTAGGATAATTTTTCTTAGCTTGACCAACCATTCCTGGTGAAAGATCCAATCCAACAGTTGGATATCCTTTATCATTTAGTGCTGCCACGTGCTGTCCTGTACCTGAACCAATGTCGAGAATAAGACTTTGTTGTGTTGGATGAGTTGCATTTATGATTTCTCCTACTTCGTACTCATTTTTAATTTTGTCAAACACCAAATCATTATAAATAGAAGCGTAAAAATTATCGTACACATCTGGACCTTGCTTCATTTCAAACTTTCGCTGTTGTATAAATCCTTCTCGTTTGGATTTGTTGTTGGTGATTACACAAGCAAGTAATATAAGTAAAGTTATTACCGCTATTTTACACCATAATGAACAATTGTTAAAATTTTTGAAAAGTTGTCTTATTTTTTTAACTAATGTGCGGAGCATTATATTATATGTATTATTAGTATATTTTTTATATTTTCTGTATTATAATGAATCCCGCAGATGAGATTTCCGATAAGAGGTCTATTAAAGAATTCAAAGGCACAACATTTTCAAACTACAAAAAATCCGAAGTTAAAAAACAATTACTAAAGTCCATAGGAGAAGGAAAAATAGAACCAGCGTGTTATTGGAGCATTGAATTTATTTGCGCTGGACAGTATGCCATATTATGGGAAATTATTTTAGAATTTACAGGAAGACATATACATTTAGGAAATCCAAAATTGCCCATATATATACAATCGAGATACGAAGCATTTAAAGATGTAATAACCAGTGGCTATTTGGATAATGAACTTAGAATGAGAAATAGTCCAAAGATACGGAAATTATTCGCAGAAATAATTTCCATATTATGTCAATCCAGAAAAAAACATCCCTTTTCTAAAGTAAAGTTTGATAAGGCAGATTTTAACATGACAAATTTAGCAGAGAGATTAAAAGCACCAAATGTATCTTATGGAAATCAAGTATTTATGAAAGAAGATCAAAATATATTTTTTGTAGCTATAAATGAATTAGGATATCATTTATCGAAGGATAATTATAATGGTTCTATGGCATGTTATTGGGTCGAATGGTTATTAGAATATGAAACATTAATTAAAAAACAAAAAAGCAAAGTTATTTGTGGTAGACGAAGTTATGTTCCTGTTGAAAGTAAAGACCAAATGGATATAGTATGGATGGTATGGGATATATTATTATATGAAGCTAAAAATAAGAGCACTGGTCACACCAAGATAATTCGAGCATTATTGGATGTTTTTTGTATACGTTGGAGCAGTGGAATTAAAAAACGAAGGAGGTGGTTACTCTATTTTGCAATATCACTTATTACCGAAAAATTTAATCCGAATACTCCTTTATTTACAAATAAAAATCAAATTTCACATATTAAAGATAAAATAAATATAATTTATCGTCAAATCAAGAAGAATGAAGTTAAGCCTGCGACTGATTATTTGTTTAATAATTCATTTACAAATAATGCCAAGAATTTGGAAAATACAATAGCAAAGTTAGATAAGATGAGTCAGTTGGGTTTTATTCCGAGAAATACATAACTTCTAATAATATTTGCCCAGTTTACTACTTAAATATTGAATTTATTATCATACATAATGAGTTCTGAAAATCAAGTCGATACAAAAGAAACAATTCCTGCACCCCAACAAGAACAGACTAAGTTAGTGAATGCAACAATTAGTGATCAACATATTGCACTTAATGTATTAGTAGGATTTATTGGCGTTGCACAAAGACGCGGGACATTTGCTTTGGATGAGTCAGCCAAAATTTACGAATGCATTAAGATGTTTCAAGGTACGGTTGCGTCCAACTAGGCCATAATCTAGAATATAATTTTGTTCTTGTATCAATTGTCCAAACAGAATTAATATTCCAGTATACAACAGTTAATCTAAATCCATTGGTAGATTCTCTCATAGTAGATACAGGTATCAAGATATCTGCTACTTGTTGAGAAATTTGCAATGTTTGGTCATCATTAACTTTTCCTATCGGACACCCGGATAGATCTAAATGTTTAGCTGATTCTATGTACATACTAGGGCGACCGGTAGACTCAATATTGTGATATTCATCATAATAATGCTTTTTTTTCCATCTACATAATTTATAATAAAGTCTCAATGGTTTCGTAATAAATAATTTCTTTTTAGCATCAATAATAGAAATCAATTCCCTATCCAAAAAATAAGATTTGGGACCCGCATATGTCCAGATTTTCCACAATATGTCTTCCGGTAATCTCATTTATATATATACTAATCCAATTATTTATATAAATAATCTAACTATTTTATATAGATGTCCTTTGGATTAATTTGGCGGTTGCATAAGCACAAAAATAAAAAAAAAACTAGGAAACGAAAAAAGAAACATAAACGCAAAACTCGGCGTAGATAAATTTATTCTACTATTATAAATGGATATATGTAGAATGTCAATCTATCTTGCTTATGCCATGGCGGTTTATTGTGCGGCTTCCTTGTATTATATAATTAGAACACGCTCCGTTGGCACGCCCTTTAGAGATTCTTTGACACCTAAACAAATTAAGATTAAAAAAGAATCAGCTAATATTCGTCGAAACATATTTTATCAAGGTATCGCAGGGTCGGCAGCAGTCTTATTTTTCTTCCAACCTTTTAAAAAATGCATTTAATTTAAATTTTAAATATACTATAAAAAGGATTTCATAAATAGTATTTCTCTTTCTTGATTATAAACTATATCTTTTGCTAGTCTATAAATTTTAGGATTGTGTTTAAAATTATTTGTTTTTAATAATTCAGTAGTTGTTGTTAGCGCGGTGGAATGATGTCCTATCATTCTTCTTAACCATTGTTTATCTGTAACAAATAGTTGTTCTCTTAATAATAATATTGATACCCCTATTGATAAACTAATGCCGATGATAAATGTGGACATATTTAAATGACCCATGTATAAATAATGAACAATTTCGTGCGCCCATATCATATTTGAAGCCATTAATAATCCGCTGTAAAATAGGGTCAATGATAGGTATAAATCATTGATTTTATATACCAATATGTTCATGGGATTAAATAGCACACCGACAAGCACCATCACAACAAACATAATTATTTGTTTTTTGTAGTTTTTCATTTATATATTATAAATAAAAAATTAAATTAAATTTTAAATTCTATAAAGTCAATCGAATAATTTCTAGTTTTATGAATAATTAGATCGCTGCGATATCGAAATGGATTTATATTTTCCTTTAAATTGGGACTATTATATTTGTCCCATATATCATTAGAAAATTTTTTAAATTCTTTTTTGTTTTTTCTGGTGAGATTTTTTTTTATTTTCTTTCTTTTCCACAATGTTTTCTTTTTAATCAATCGTTTATAAAACCAATTCTTCAAATTTTCTTCAGGAGTGTCAATATATATTGAATAATCGATGTAATCACTTAATAATAATCGCTTACATAAATTTTCCGATAAGTTATTACAAGTAGGTTTTAATAAATTAATACCTTCAATAATAAGTATATTTAAATTAGCAGGCAAATGTTTTTTTGCAGAATGGATATCTGACAAATTCTGAGAATAATATGGAAAAGAAACCGCCTTATTTTTTTTTATATTTTTTAATGTTTTAAATAATAATCGCCAGTTATAACTCTCAGTAAAACCTTTTTTATCAAATATTTTTTTATGTTGTAAAATTTTATTTGAATATAAAAAATTATCCGTGCTTATCATACCTACATTCAACTTTGGGTTAAAACATTTTAATGTATGGTATAATTCGTCGGCCAAATGGCTTTTTCCTGAGCTAACACTGCCGTTTATTCCAATTATATATGGGGCGCGTTTTTTAGTGAATAAAGATTCATTGATTGTATTTTCATTATAAAAAAGTTGCAATAATTTAGCTAACTGGGTATTAAACGAGTGTTTTTCGCATTTTGTATTATATTTTGTTGATTTAGACAAAATCTTTTTAAATTTTATCGAAAGAAATTTTTTTTTATTGACCTTTACAAAATTCATATTATAATTTAATAATATTTTATTATAGAATTATAAAAATGGAAAATTTTATAGAAAATTGTTATTGCTGGATTCGACAAAAAGATCTTTCACAAAATAAAATTTCTAAAAAGGAAAAGGTGTTAGATATGAAATTACAAAATCAATTATCATGTGGAGGATGTTTTGTTTGCGTCGATAAAATTACAGATTTCGCAAAGATTGCAAAAATAGGCACAAAGCAGTTTGGGTTTTGCAGTGAAGAGTGTTATCACGAATGGTTGTCAAACCCGGCCGCTCAATTTTTGGCCCCTATTAATGTGAATTTATTAAAATCTTACCTCCGTGATAACCCGCAGTAGCGCCAACACGCCTAAATAGTATAAGTAATCGGATACAACATTTTAGATATATTTCAAATTATTTAGCGGCGTTTAGTACGACGCCTTTTTTTAGGTTTGCGTTTAGTTCTCCTCTTACGCCGCTTTCTAGTTTTTCTTTTGCGTCTTGTTTTTCGTTTTTTACCACTCTTCTTCCTTCTTGTCCCGCCTTTGAGTGCTGCTTTGAAGTCATTAAGTTGTCCCTCCATTTCATCTCCCGTTTGGGGATTATTGTCACCAATGACACCGTCCGGGTCGTATCCTGCTAATATTAATGTTAGATATTGTTCTGTATCTCTAGGATCCCTTACTTTAAAACAGCAAAATTCGCATTGTTCATTCATTACCTGCTTGCAAACTTTATAATCATTGCCCGTAGGTTTTATGGCGTTGTCTCCAAAAAAATACACTTTTGAAGGAGATAATACATCTTTTAAATATATATATCCATAGGATTTATTCCAAGCAGGTGGAGAAGCATCGACTCCTGTAGATCCTCCGACTGTAAATTCTAATTTGGGTGCATCACTACGCCGACCATGTATCTGGTTCCATCTTTTTTCTAATCGTTGTCTTAACGGCTCTAAAATAGCGTTGCCTGTATTTAGTTCTTTAAAGGCAGCTCTATATACATCATAACCAACCCTATCTTTATTAGTTCCTATTGGGGTAAAATTAAACATTGCCACTTTTTTAAGAACTTGTTGTGGATTTTGTTCTTGACTTAAAAATTTACTAATAGTTGGAGTGCCAGGAGTTTGTTGCGCTATTTCTTGCAAACCCGGTCCCTTTTCTGCGATAACATCATTAATAAATCCTTGTGCACTATAAAAATATGGAATTCTGAAATCCGTAAGCACCTCTTCAATTATTGTTTTCTTTGCTATTTCCTTAGCTGTCCCATCTGTTACTTTAAAGACTACTAGACCATTTTCGGCCATTAAATAATCAAATAGAGGAATTGCATCTTGTCCACTTTCTGTCTTTAATTGTTTCATCATATTACTTTCTCCGGTGGTTGTTAATACTGCTAAATTAAATCTTCCACCCGCCTTCAATTCAGCTAATTTATCATACATAAAGTCTTCCATGGGGTCACCTTTTGGTGTTAATGTATCATCTAAATCAAATAATATTAATGTTTTACTCATTTAATATTATCTTAGATTTTTTTACGCGTTCTGCGGTGCCTTTTTTTATGCTTGCGTTTGCGAGTTTTCTTCTTTTTGCGATGCTTTCTAGTCTTTCTTCTGCGTTTGCGTTTGCGCGTTTTACGACCACCAGTTCCTATAACACGTGCTATTGGAACTGATGGTCCTGAATGAGCTACTACGGGTATATCTAAGTGGTTCATCCACCCATCTATATTTCGTTGATTAGCTGGAGTCATCTTACGTCTAAAATTGTCTACACCTGACTCTAGTGCTGCTGCTTCCGCATGTTTTTTAGCTGTATTAAATTGGTTGATAGCTCTATGATGAGCATTCGAAGATAAGCTTTGATGAAAATAAGTTAGTTCACGTTTGCTTCTATCCGGGAGTGTATCCCATGATGAATTATAAGTTGGATTACTTTTGGCATAGTCTTTAATAAAACTTCCCATTGTTTTCATAGCTTTATTATAATGTTTACTTAAGTTTCCTACTTCGCCTCCTCCTTCTCTGGCTTCTGGTAATGCATTTGTTAGTTTTTGCGTACTCTTATTTATTTTTGCTATAAGTTTTGTTGCTTTCGTATGTTGTTGTGTTCTTACCATATCTTCTTCCCGTGCTGCTTGCGTGTTGGCTT
>Ga0209709_10002322_pt1 | contig 16734 bp, 15 predicted proteins | sample ArcticOcean_MG_C_2_FD_187435 | JGI IMG/M metagenome (GOLD analysis project Ga0209709, IMG submission 187435) | Marine microbial communities from western Arctic Ocean - ArcticOcean_MG_CB4_136 (SPAdes) (version 2) | ecosystem: Environmental > Aquatic > Marine > Oceanic | place: Arctic Ocean... | reverse complement strand
GCTAAAGGTAATGCTGAAGTTAAATTAACTGAAACAAACGGAGTGACCACTTTAACTTATGAAGTTCATCTTCAAGTTGGAGGAAAAATTGCTCAATTGGGTTCAAGACTTATAGATGGAGTGGCTAAAAAAATGGCTAATTATTTTTTTGGTCGTTTTGCAGATTTAGTTTCCCCTATTAAAAAAAATGGTAAATCTGAAACTGAAAATGTAGAAAAAAGAGTTGTTGAACTGAAATCAAACTTCTTAAATAAATATATTTATTTTTTTGGTTTATTTTTTTTTCTACTCATAGTTGCAATAATTTATTTTTTTTAATTTAAATACTTGTTGCAGATTGTCGCATATTAAGTTCTAATATAATAACGTCGGTTACCTGGTGTTATTTTGTAGAGGAGATAATGGCTGTAATTAATTTAAAGATTAATGGCAAAAAAATTTCAAGAGAAATTTCTGATAATATTCTTTTATCAGATTTTATAAGAGAAAAATTAGCTTTAACAGGAACTCACATTGGTTGTGATACTTCTCAATGTGGAGCTTGTGTGATTCACTTAAATGGAAATTCAGTAAAAAGTTGTACGACATTAGCGATAGATTGTGATGGTAGTGAAATTACTACTATTGAAGGTTTGGCAAATAATGGAAAGCTACATCCTATGCAAGAAGCCTTTAAGAAAAAACATGGTTTACAATGTGGTTTTTGCACTCCTGGAATGGTTATGAGTGCAGTTGATTTATTACAAAAAAATAAAAATCCTAATGAAAAAGAGATTAGAGATTGGTTAGAAGGTAATATTTGTCGTTGTACTGGTTATCAAAATATAGTTGCGGCGGTAAAGGATGCTGCAACAAAAATGTAAGGAATTTAATTATGGCTAATTTGATTGGATCTAAAATTGAAAGAAAAGAAGATAAAAAATTTCTTACGGGCAAAGGTAGATACACTGCTGATATAAATCTTGTTAATCAAACTTATGCATATTTTGTTAGATCTCCACACGCCAGAGCTATAATTAATAATATTGATATATCTAAAGCGTCCAAATCATCTGGAGTAGTAAAAATTTTTACAGGTGATGAAATTGCTAAAGAGAAGATAGGTGGTTTAATAGCTGGATGGAAGATTGTGAGCCAAGATGGAAAAGATATGAAAGTTCCTAACCATCCTCCTTTGGCAAAAAATGTTGTAAATTATGTCGGGGATCATGTTGCAATTGTTATTGCAGAATCACTTGAAGAAGCAAGAAACGCCGCAGAATTAGTGAATGTGTTTTACAATACTAAAAAGGCTGTAGTCAATACTGGTGATGCAATAAATTCTGAAGCCATACATGAAGGTATAGATAATAATCTTTGTTTTGATTTTATTTTAGGCGACAAAGTTAAAACAGATGAATCTTTTTCTACTGCTGATAAAATAATTAAATTAGATTTAAGAAATAATAGATTAATACCTAATGCGATGGAACCAAGAGCCTGTATTGGTGATTATAATCCTTCTTCAGATGAATTAACTCTGTATACCTCAAGTCAAAATCCACATTTATCTAGGTTAGTTTTATCTGCTTTTGGGGGGATTCATCCTGAACATAAATTTAGAGTTGTTGCACCTGATGTTGGTGGAGGATTTGGCTCAAAAATTTATGCCTATGCAGAAGATGCTGTTACAGCTTGGGCTTCAAAAAAAATAGAAAGACCTGTGAAGTGGGTTGCGGAAAGAAGTGAATCATTTTTATCTGATTGCCATGGCCGAGATCATATTACTCATGTTGAGTTAGCAATTAAAAACGATGGAGAAATTACTGGTTTAAAAGTTGATACTATTGCAAATATTGGAGCTTATGCATCTCTATTTTCTACAGTTACTCCAACATATTTATATGCTCCATTAATATTAGGTTTATATAATATTCCGGTAGCTTTTATTAATGTAAAAGCTGTTTTTACCAATACGGCACCTGTTGATGCTTATAGAGGAGCCGGAAGACCGGAAGCGACTTATCTTATTGAAAGAATAGTACATAAAGCAGCAAATGAAATTGGTATGGATCAAGCTGAGTTTAGAAGGAAGAATTTTGTAAATGAGTTTCCACATCAACAATGCTTAGTCCATAATATTGATTCTGGTGATTATAATGCACATTTAGATAAAGCTTTAGAGATTGCTGATTACAAAAATTTTGAAAATAGAAAATCTGAATCTTCGAAAAAAGGTATGTTAAGAGGTATAGGTTTTTCTACATATATTGAAGCTTGTGGAATTGCACCTTCAGCGGTTGTTATGTCAATTGGATGTGGTGTAGGTCTTTGGGAATCTGCTGAAGTAAGATTTAATGCTACAGGAAATGTTTCGGTTTTTACAGGCTCTCATAGTCATGGGCAAGGTCATGACACGACTTTTGCGCAAATTGTAGGTGATAGATTAGGAGTACCAATAGAAAGTATAGATATTGTTCATGGAGATACTGACAAAGGACCGTTTGGTATGGGGACATATGGATCTAGATCTCTTGCCGTAGGAGGCTCAGCAATAGTTAAAGCGTGCGACAAGATAATTGAAAAAGGTAAAAAAGTTGCCGCACATATGTTAGAAGGTAAGCCAGAAGATATAGATTTTAAAGATGGAGACTTTATATTAAGAAACTCAAATAAAAAGAAAACTATTGGTGAAATAGCTTTTGCTTGTTATTTGCCAGGGCAGTTTGGAGATGCAAAATCCCCTCTTCCTCCAGGATTAGAACCAGGATTAAAAGAAACATCTTTCTATGATCCAATTAACTTTTCATTCCCTGCAGGTTCACACATTTGTGAAGTTGAGGTTGATCAATACACTGGTGTAACAAAAGTTGTAAAATATACGGCAGTAGATGACTTTGGAACAATTATCAATCCAATGATTGTTGAAGGGCAAGTTCATGGAGGGATTGTTCAAGGAATTGGTCAAGCATTATACGAAAATAGCCATTATGATGAATCTGGACAACTTACAACAGCATCTTATATGGATTATACGATGCCCCGAGCTGATAACTTTCCACAGATTGAAGTTGGTTATACAACAACGCCAGCTACATCAAATCCATTGGGATCAAAAGGGTGTGGAGAAGCAGGAGCTATTGCAGCACCACCAGCCGTTATGAATGCTGTTATAGATGCAATTGGTACAGATATTTCTATGCCAGCAACTCCAGAAAAAGTGTGGCAAGCTCTTAAAAAAAATAACTACAAAAAAGATGCTGCCTAAATATGAAAAATTTTAATTTTAAATCAGCATCAACTACAAAAGAAGCATCAAAGTTATTTTCAAATAGATCTGCTTTTTTAGCTGGGGGAATGACATTATTGCCAGCAATAAAACTTAGACTAGCGGCATATTCAGAATTGATAAATATTAAAAAAATTAAAAATCTTTCAGGTATTAAGATCTCGAGCAAATCTATTAAAATTGGATCTATAACAACACATGCAGTGGTAGCATCTTCTAAAGAAGTAAAAAAAACTATACATTCATTAGGAATTTTAGCAGAAGGTATTGGAGATCCTCAAGTTAGAAATAGAGGTACTATAGGAGGATCTATAGCAAACAACGATCCAGCAGCGGATTATCCTTCAGCATGCTTAGCATTAAATGCAACTATACATACGAATAGACGAAAAATTTTATCAGATAAATTTTTTAAAGGAATGTTTGAAACTGATTTGAAAAAAGGTGAGCTAATAGAGGGAATAGAATTTGTAATTCCAGAAAAATCTGCTTATGTAAAATTTCCAAATCCTGCTTCTAGGTATGCTATTGTTGGAGTTTATGTTGCTAAATTTAAAAATGAAGTAAGAGTAGCTATAACTGGTGCGTCTACTTCTGTATATCGTTCCAAAGAAATTGAAACTTCATTATTTAAAAATTTTTCTCCCTCAGCAATAGATAATATAAATATATCAAGCAAAGAACTTAATTCAGACATGCATGCTTCTGCTGAGTATAGGGCCCATCTTATTAAAGTAATGACAAGAAAAGCAGTTTCTAGTTGCTAATTTATAAATTACAATAAAACAAATGAAAAATTCATTTGATGAAAAAATTTTAGATGAAGCTAAAGATTGGTTAGAAGCAAAACAAATTGTTATTTTAGCTACAGTAATTCAAACATGGGGGTCATCACCTAGGCCTGTTGGTAGTAAAATGATTATAAATAATAATGGAGATTTTTCTGGCTCTGTTTCAGGTGGATGTGTTGAAAGCGCAGTTGTAAGAGAGTGTTTAGGAATTTTGAAGGAAAATAAACCATTTAAGAAAATAGAATTTAAAGTTTCAAACGAAAATGCATGGGACGTAGGTTTAGCTTGTGGTGGAGAAATATCAATATTTTTAGAACAAATTAACAAAATAAAAAAAAAACTTCTTACTGAGATTGTAGAAAAAAAAAATAAAAAAATAGAATTTGCAATTGTAACTAATCTTGAAAATAGTGATAGTTGTATTTTTGATAAAAAAAAAATTCTTAATAGAAGTTTTAGCAAATACGAAGAAGAAATTTCAACATTTTTTAAAAACAAAAAAAATGGAATAATAGAAAGTACAAATATTTTTGTTGAAACTTTTATACGCCCAATAAAAGTAATTATTATTGGAGCAGTTCATATTGCACAATATTTAGTAAATTTTATGAAAGATTTAAATTTTGAATTAGTAATAATTGATCCAAGAGGTTATTTTGCTTCAAAAAAAAGATTTCCAGAAATTAATACAATTAATGCATGGCCAAAAGAAGCGTTTGGTAAAATAAAAACTAATAAAGACACAGCTCTAATAGCTTTAACACATGATCCTAAAATTGATGACCCAGCTTTACAACATGCATTAATTAATAATTTTTTTTATATTGGTGCTCTAGGCAGCAAAAAAACACATTCAAATCGATGTTTAAGACTTAAGGAATCAGGTTTTTCAATTAAAGAAATTAATAGAATAAATGGACCTATTGGAATTAAACTAGGAGGTAAATCTGCTCCAGAAATTGCTCTATCTATTATCGCTCAATTAATTTCACATATTTATAAAAAATAATGAATTCTTGTATTCTACTTGCTGCTGGAGAATCTAAAAGAATGAATGGCGAAAATAAACTTATTAAAGAAATAGATGGCATTCCTATAATAAAATATGCAGTAAAAAACATCTTGGGTAGTACTGTAGATGAATTAATTATTGTAACTGGTTACCAAAGAGAAATCATAGAAAATATTATTGATAAAAATAAAAAAATTAAATTTGTATTTAATAAAGACTTTAGTAATGGAATGGCTTCGTCTATTAATGCAGGTTTAAATGAAATTTCATCGAAAGCAAAAAACTTTTTTATAAGTTTAGCTGATATGCCTGATGTAAATCAAAATATTTATAATAAACTAATAAAAGGTAAAAATAGTTACAACATTAAACTTAAGCCTGAAAATAGAAAAGAAATCATTATACCAACTAGCGATGGAAAAGATGGTAATCCTGTTTTATTTTCAATTTTCATGAAATCTAACGTGATGAAAATTAGTGGTGATCATGGTGCTAAAGAAGTTATTGAAAATAATAAAAATAAAATATTGAGAATTGCATTCGAAGGTGAAGGAGTAATTTTGGATTTTGACACTCAAGATAGCTTTAAAACTTCATAATCTTATTTTTTGAATCATGTAGTGGTTTAGGCTCTACATTTGCAATATACTTTTTTTTAGCAATTTCAATTTCTAAATTCTTTTCTCGTATACTGATATCATAATCAATATAACCAAAAGTTATATTTTTTTTAAAATTAAACGAATAATTTCCTGAAGTTGTTCTACCTACTATTTTTCCATCATAGTAAATTGGTTCATCATGTAGTATTAGGGGCTCACCAGGCTTACTTATCTTTAAAGATAAAATTACAAATTTTTTTTTTAATTTTTGCTCTTTAAATTTTTTTAGTGATTCTTTTCCAATGAAATCTACATTTTTTTTAAAACTAATTGCAAAACTTAACCCAGCTTCATATTGATTTTCTTCTGGAGAAATATCACTACCCCAATGTAAATACCCTTTCTCCATTCTTAGAGTATCCATCGCATGTACACCAGCATGACATAACTTATATTTTATTCCAATTTTAATTATTATGTCGTAGATCTTTTTTGCATCCTTTATTGGTATATATAGTTCCCATCCAAGTTCTCCTACATATGATAGTCTTTGTGCCCAAACTTTTATATTTTCAATTGTTATATTTTTGCCAGAAGCAAATGGAAAATCTGTGGTTTTAAAATAATCACCAGCTATTTCAGTTATTAACATCCTGCTTTTAGGACCAAATAGTCCTAGGCAAGCGTAGTCTTCGGTAACATCTTTAAATTCCACTTTTGGTTTTAAATGTTTTAATATGTGATGTTTGTCACGAATACGTGAAGTTGCCGAACTAACAATTCTAAAATAATTAGTATCTAAGCATACTACGGTTAAGTCAGCCTCTATTCCTCCATCATGATTTAACATCTGAGTGTAAGTAGTTTTTCCTTTTTCATTTTTAATATTAGCTGTACAAATACGTTGTAATTCTTTATGTGCTAAGGATCCTTTAAGTTCAAATTTTGCAAAAGGAGTTAAATCAAATAATCCAATATTTTTTCTAGTGTTTGCAGTTTCATGCTCAACAGAAGGATACCAATTTTGATAACCATAACTATATTCGTAGTTAGGTTTAGCTTCATTTATAGCAAACCACATAGGTCGTTCATAACCTGCAACTGCACCAAAACAAGCTCCAGCATCTTTTAAACTTTCGTGGTAAGGGAGTAGTTTTTGATTTCTTGATGTTTTATGCTGTTTGTATGGCCAATGCATTCCATATAAATCACCTAAAGTTTCGGTTACTCTTTCTTTTATAAAACTTATATTTGAGTGAAATTTTTGAAATCTTTTTATGTCATATATAAACAAATCTTCATTAATATGACCTCTCATCATCCATTCAGCTGTAATTTTTCCAACTCCTCCCCCACTTCCAATTCCAATACTATTTAAACCACAGCATGCAAATAAATTTTTTACTTCTGGAACTTCACCTAAAAGAGTATTTGTATCAGGTGTAAAAGATTCTGGACCTACAAAAAATTTTCTTATTCCAACTTTTTCTAGAATTGGAACCCTTTTTAAAGATGCTTTTAAATAAGGTTCAAAGTGTTCAAAATTTTCAGGAAATTCTCCAAAAGAAAAATCCTCAGGAACTCTGTTGTTTTTGTCAAATGCTGGGATCGATTTACCTTCAAAAATTCCAATTAACATTTTACCTGCATCTTCTTTTAAGTATAAGCTATCATCAAAATCTCTTAGAACTGGAATATTTTTTGGAAGGTCTTTCATTGGTTCTGTAATTACATAAAAATGCTCAGCTGGATATAATGGAACGCTAACTCCTATATCTTCTCCAATTTGTCTAGACCACATTCCTGTAGCTAAAACTATATACTCACATTTAATTACTTGATCTTTTAATTTAACTCCATGAACTCTACCATTTTTGGTGATGATTTTTTTCACTGGGGAATTTTGAAATATTTTAACACCTTCATTTTTTGCAGCTTTAGCTAATAAATTTGTTACACCTACTGGATCTGCTTGACCATCTCCTGGCATAAAAATTCCACCCAAAATATCTTTGTGATTAATTATGGGATATATTTTTTTAATTTGATCTATGTTTAAAACTTGGACATTTACATCAAATAGTTGTGCCGTTGTAGCTTGTCTTAAGAGTTCTTGCCAACGACCTTTGGTGGTAGCAATGGAAAGTGCTCCATTTAATTTTAAACCACTGGATAAATTTATTTCTTTTTCTAATTTTTTATAAAGCTCTAAGCTGTATTTTCTTATTTTTGTAATTGCAGCAGAGGGTCCAAGTTGACTAACTAAACCTGCTGCGTGCCATGTGGTTCCTGAAGTTAATTGATCTCTTTCAAGTAGAATTGTATCTTTCCAACCAAATTTTGCTAAGTGATAAGCAACAGAACATCCTGCAACACCCCCACCAATCACAATAACTTTTGAACTTGATGGTAACTCTTTCATTTAAAACGTTTGAACACCAACACCAGTTTTTGGATAAGTATACAAATTATAATTTGCTGTTAATTCGTTCCCTGCTTTAATATCTTTAATTGTCACAAGATACATAAACCTTGCATAAACGTTTGGGTATAAATGTTCTCTAGAACCTTCTATATTTTTTACTTCACTTTGTTCATCAGGGTTTGGAGCTGGTTCACCAAATTTTAGTTTAGGCATAACATTAGTTACCATTCTTTGAATATTAGGGTTGTCTGAGTGATTGTAAAAACCACCAAGGGGTGTTCTTAAATAATTATTTTCAAATCTTTCATCTAAAATATGAGTTAATCCAATATATACATTAACTTTTATGTCTTTTGTTGCATAAAGCCCAAGACCTTCAATTGGTGATTTTTTAATTGTTAAACTATCTGGCAAGGGTCTGTACATTTTCTTTCCTCTAAGAAAGAAGCTTTACTAAGCTCCTATCACTTCGTCTGGTGAAATATATTTATGCCCAAATATATCTGCAACAGCTTTATATGTTATTTGTCCTTTAAAAACATTTAATCCTGCTAAAAAATTTTTATCTTCTTTGAGAGCTTTTTCATAACCTTTATCAGCAAGTTTTGATAAAAAAGGGATAGTTGCATTATTTAATGCAAGTGTAGAAGTTCTTGGAACACCGCCTGGCATATTAGCTACACAATAATGCACTACATCGTCTACAATATAAGTTGGATCAGCATGTGTAGTAGGTTTACTCGTTTCTACGCATCCACCTTGATCTATAGCTACGTCAACTATAACTGACCCTCTTTTCATTAACTTTAACATATCTTTAGTAACTAATTTTGGTGCTTCTGCACCAGGAATTAAAACACCACCAATCAATAAATCACAATCAGAAATTAATTTTTTTAAGTCAGTTTTGTCAGTTAGCTCAGGAATAATTGTATCACCAAATATTTTTTTTAATTGATTTAAACGTTCCTGTGATTTATCTATTATATGTACTTTTGCTTGCATTCCCGTAGCTATTAAAGCGGCATTTTCACCAACAACTCCTCCACCAAGAATAACAACAGTCGCGGGATCAATTCCTGGAGCTCCACCTAATAATAGACCTCTTCCTTTTTGATGTTTTTCTAAAGAATGAGCACCAGCTTGAATCGACATACGCCCAGCTACTGCACTCATGGGTGCTAATAAAGGTAAACGTCCATTGTTATCTGTAACCGTCTCGTAAGCTATGCAAACTGCCTTTGATTTAACTAAACCTTCTGTTAATTCTTTTGCTGCAGCCAAATGTAAATAAGTAAAAACAATTTGATTTTCTTTAATCATTTTTATTTCATTACTTAAAGGTTCTTTAACTTTAACAATTATTTCTGAATCGTTAAAAATATCCTCAGGTTTTTTTACTATTTGAGCACCAGCTTTTATATACTGATCATCATCAAACCCAGCTTCAAAACCACCATTGCTTTCAATTAAAACTTTATGTCCATTTGCTGTTAGAATTTTTACACTATCTGGAGTTAGACCTATTCTATTTTCTTGAGGTTTAATTTCTTTAGGAACACCTATTTTCATAGAAATCAGTTTTTAAGGTTCTTTGAATAATTCAATATCCCTGTTCTTAGTTTATCAATAATTTCGTCTATATGTTTTTTTTCACAAATAAACTGTGGAGCTATGATTAAACAATCACCAGTAGCTTTAAAATTAACACCAACTTCATAGCAGGCTTTAAAACATTCAAAACCAGCTTTCCCTGGTTTAACATTAATTTTTATATCAATTCCACCCATCATTCCATAGCCTCTAATATTTTCTACTACATCTATATCTTGAAGTGTGAAAAGTCCTTTTTGAAAATATGGAGCCATTTCTTTTGCTCTACTAAATACGTCTTCTTTCTCAATAATATCCTGAACAGCTAATGCTGCTGCTACTGCAACAGGAATTCCTGAGTAAGTATATCCATGAAATAACTCAACAGCACCTTTTGGAGAAGCATCCATGACTGCATCATAAATCTCCTCTTTACAAGCAACTACACCCATTGGGACGACACCGTTGGTAGTAGCTTTAGCCATTGTTATTATATCTGGTGTAACTCCAAATTCTTGTGATGCAAATGCTGATCCAGTTCTTCCCCAACCAGTAATCACTTCATCAAAAATTAAAAGTATTCCATGTTTGTCACAAATCTCTCGTAGTCTTTTTAAATATCCTTTAGGTGGCACCAATGTTCCTGTAGATCCAGCTATTGGTTCAACAATACAAGCTGCAATATTTTCTCCACCAAAGTTAGCTGCTATTCTTTCTAAATCATCTGCTAATTCAATTCCAGTAGCAGGTTGACCACTTACAAATTTATGTTCAGGTAAATGAGTATGTCTCATATGAGCTACGCCTGGCATTAATATACTAGCAAATGTTTTTATATTATTAACCATACCACCGACTGAAATTGCTCCAATATTCATTCCATGGTATCCTCTTTCTCTTCCTATAAAACGAAATCTTTGGCTATCGCCTTTTGCTCTATGGTAAGCAACTGAAATTTTAATTGCAGTTTCTACTGCTGTAGATCCACAAATTGTGTAAAAAATTCTATTTAAATTTCCTGGAGTATGCCTTGCAATCTTTGTTGCAAGTTCAAATGATCCACCAAATCCCTGTTGGAAAGGTTGACAATAATCAAGTTGTTCTAATTGCTTAGCTACAGCTTCTGTAATTTCTTTTCTTCCATGACCAAATGGATTGCAAAATAATCCAGAGCTAGCATCAATCATAGTTTTTCCTTTATGATTAGTTAAGTAAACTCCCTTTGCTCCAGTTATTAATCTGGGATTTTCTTTAAAATCTTTATTAGATGTAAAGGGCATCCAATGTTCTTGCAAAGAATTAGGTATTTTAGAAAAATCTGTTGAACTCATAATCCCTTTAATATAATTTTTGACTAAATTTGTAGACTAACATTTAGACTAAAACTAGCATAAAAAAAATATCTACACAACTTTAGGTAGTATTTAGTTTTTTTTTCTACACGTATAGAGTATATAAAGTGTTTAAATGAAAATAAAATCAACTAAATTTATTGGATTAAAAGTTATTCTTTCTAAAAGTTTTAAAGATAACAGGGGTCTTTTTAAAGAAGATTTTAAGAAAAAATTTTTTAAAAATAGAAACTTTGTTTTTGGATGCACGTCTGTATCTAAAAAAAATGTACTAAGAGGCTTACATTTACAAACTAAAAAAAAACAATCGAAATATGTTTCTGTATTAAAAGGAGCTATACTTGATGTAGCTGTAGATTTAAGAAAAAATTCTAAAACTTTTGGAAAGCATTATAAAATTGTTTTATCAGATGAAAATGCCAAATCTATATTTATACCTGCAGGTTTTGCTCATGGTTTTCTAGGTTTAAAAAAAGAAAATATAATTTATTATACCAATACAAATTATAGATCACAAAAACATGAAATTGGTTTGCTGTGGAATGATAAAAATTTAAAAATTCACTGGCCTATTAAAAAACCAATTATTTCCAAAAAAGATAAATTAAATTTAACTTTTAAAAAATATAACCAAATTTATTTATAAATTAAAATTTTTATTAAAATGAAGTGTAAAATAACTAATAATAAAATAGAACCTTTTATGTCATTTGGAAAAATGCCTTCAGCAAATGGTTTTCTAGATGAAAAAGATTTTAAAACTGAATTTTTTTATGAAATGGAAGTTGGTTTTTCTGAAGAAATTTCTCTACTACAATTAAATGAGTTTTCAAATCCAAAAGTCGTTCATAATGAAAGATATCCATTTTATACAGCTAGTTCAGAACACATGAAATCACATTTTAAAAAATATGCTGAGTGGTTAATAAAATCTTATTTACAATCTAACTCAAAGTTGATTGAAATTGGATCTAATGATGGAACATTGTTAAAAAATTTCTCAAATACTACAATTAATTATTTAGGTATAGAACCATCTAAAAGTGTAGCTGAACAAGCAAGCAAAAGTGGTATAAAAACACTAAATGCTTTTTTTAGTAAAGAGAATTTAAATAAAATAAAAGATTTTAAAATGGAAACTGATGTAATATGTGCAGCAAATGTAATTGCACATGTTCCAGATTTAAAGGACTTAATATTTACTGTTGACCAGCTACTTTCTTCTAAAGGAGTGTTTGTTTTTGAAGAACCTTATATTGGATCTATGTTTGCTAAAACTTCTTATGATCAAATATATGACGAACATATTTTTATGTTTTCTCTTAATTCAATTAAAAAAATTTTTAAGCTTTTTGATTTTGAGTTAATTGATGCGATACCGCAATTAACACACGGAGGGTCTATGAGATATATAGTTGGTAGAAAAAATAAACATAAAATTAACCCTGTGGTAAATAAAATTTTAGGACAAGAAAAAGAAAATAAACTAGATGATTTATCATCATGTTTAAAATTTAAAAAAAATTGTGAAATTTCAAAAAAAAGAATAATTAAATCATTAAAACATTTTAAGGAGCAAGGAAAAAAAATATGTGGTTATGCGGCTACTGCTAAAAGTACAACTCTGTTAAATTATTGTAATTTAAATTCAGAAATAATTAGTTTTATTTGTGATACTACAAAAGAAAAAATTGGTAAATTTACTCCTGGTACACATATCCCAGTATTACCAATGAATCATTTTTATAAAAACTTACCAGATATAGCCTATTTATTTGCATGGAATCATAAGAATGAAATTTTTTCTAAAGAAAAAGATTTTTTAGATAATGGTGGAAAATGGTTTTCTCATGTTGAATTATAAAGATAGAATTATAATAACTGGGGGTTCTGGACGTTTTGGCTTAGAATTAAAAAAAATTAAAAGCAAATATAAAATATACTTTCCTAAAAAAAATGAACTAAATATTCTAAATTCAAAATCTATATCTACTTATATAAAAAAAAAAAAACCAAAATATCTTATACATTTAGCAGGATTATCTAGACCAATGGATATGCACGACAAATTAATAAAAAAAAGTATTGATTTGAATATAATTGGGACCGCCAATATAACAAAAGCATGTTCAGATTTTGGAATTAAATTAATATATTTTTCGACTAGCTATGTATATCCAGGAATCAAAGGTAACTACAAAGAATCTGACTCACTGCTTCCAAATAATAATTATGCTTGGTCTAAACTTGGTGGCGAAAGTGCAGTGCGGATGTATAAAAATTCTTTAATTCTTAGAATTTGTATGACTGAAAAACCATTTGTCCATAAAAGTGCATTTATAGATTTTGTTACAAATTTTACTTTTCACGAAAATATAACAAAAATTTTATTTAGATTGATTGACAAAAAGGGGGTTATTAATGTTGGTGGAAAAAGTCAAAGTGTATATAACTTTGCTAAAAAATATAATTCTAAAGTTAAGAAAATATCTGCAAAAAAAATATTTGGTAAAAAATATCCACTAAACCCATCAATGAATTTGAAAAAACTCAATATAATTTTGAAAAAAAATATCTAATTATTTTAATATTTGAAAGTTACATACTAGCTATTTTTTTTAAAAGGCCTGTAATAAGAAGGCTTATTAGTAATTGCTGCTAAAATTCCCATTATAACAAGTTTTTGCATCAAGTATTCTTTATCTTTTTTAAGTATTTTATAAATTATCATTTTTTTAACAGATCTAATAATATTTGGAAATATTTTTCTAATAGCTAAAAAATAACTGAAATTTTTTTTAAAATAGTAAAATTTTGACCAATTGTAATGCCAAGATCTGTTTAATTTATACTTATCTAATAATATTGGATCGATAGATTGTCCACCAAAGTGTGTAAATTTTATATTTTTACAAACATAATTTTTTTTATTAGCTAATCTTATTTTTTTACAAAGATCCATAGTTTCGTAATACATAAATATATTTTCATCAAAAAAACCTAATTCTTCAAAATTTTTTTTGTTAATTACAAAGTCATTTTCAATATAATCAACTTCCATTATTTTATATTTTGATAGTTTGTTATTGATATTATAATTTAATATTTTTTTGGGATCCCAAATGCTATAGTTTTTATAAACACTTTCATCGTCATAAGTAGGAGCAAGTAAAGCAAAATTTTTTATTTCTTTAATGCAATTCTCTAAATCCTGAAGACATTTATTGGTAATTTTAACATCGGCTGAGGTTATCTTTACAAAATTTGTTTTAGATTCATTGATGCCCAAATTATAACCTGCAGATATACCTATATTTTTTGAAGGAATTATTACTCTCACATTATCATATTTTTCCTCGATTTCTTTTTTAAGTGTTAAATTAAGTGAATTTTCAATAATAATAATTGGATACTTTTTATTAATGCTTGAAACTAATCTTTTAATATGAGTGTCACTATGAAAAGAAAGTATTACTATTGTAAACATCTTTGTAATTATACCTTATTAAAACAATATCTTTACTTATATTAAGTAAATCTTAATTACAATTGGATTTATTATTTTGCTGAAACGTTTATAATAAATTACAATATTATAATGGCTATTAATCCAAAAGATCTACCTTTAAGCAGTTTAGAAATAAATTCTAATCTTAAATTATTTCAAATTTATAAAAATCTTAAACATGTTTCACTTAAAAACGACACTTATTTCCAAGTCTATGAAGAAATCTTTAGTAAATACGTAGGAAAAGAAATAACTTTTGTTGAAGTTGGTGTTTTACATGGCGGTTCATTGTTTATGTGGAAAGAGTATTTTGGTGAAAAAGCAAGAATTATAGGAATAGACTTAAATTCTAAAGCTAAAGAATTAGAAAAACATGGATTTGAAATATATATAGGAAGCCAATCAGATAAAAGTTTTTGGAATAACTTTTTTAATAAGGTTGGAAAAATTGATGTTTTGCTTGATGATGGAGGACATTCGAATGTGCAGCAAATTATTACTTTGAACCAAGCTATAAATAATATTAATGACAATGGACTAGTTGTAACAGAGGATGTCCATACAAGTTATTTAAAAAAATTTGGCAATCCATCAAAGTATTCATTTGTTAATTATTCTAAAAGTTTAGTAGATGTAGTGAATTCAAGGTTTCCTGGAACACAAATTAAAAAAAATAATAATTTTTCAAATAAAATTTATTCTGTATCTTTTTATGAATCAATAACAGTAATAAATGTTAATTCTAAAAAAAGTATAAATGCGACTGTTTTAAAAAATAATGAAAAAGAAACTTTTAAAACTCTTGATTTAAGAAATACAGATTATTTTCCAAAAATATCAAAATATATTGATATAAATTTGCCAATTCTTCATCGTATTAATGTAATTAGAAAAATTGTTAGGTATTTGTTTTATTCTCATAATTTCTTTTTGAAAATTAAGCTTTATTTTAAATTAAAAAAATATTTTAAATAGATTTATAGGTAAATGTACGTGCCTAAAAAAACAATAGTTCCTATAAACAGAAATGCTGAATAAATAATTCTAATTTTGTTTTCTTTTTCTTCTTTTTTATTTTTTTTTATTAAATCTGAGATATTTGCTTGTACTGAGGCTTTACCAAATCTTTCTGACGGGGCGTAATTTCTATAATCTTTTTTTTTTGCTCTCATAGTATTATATAACTTTTTATACAACCTATAGTAAGTATAGACCAAGACTTGTCAATATATTCCTTGTTAATTAAAGAGATTTAATCTTTAATATCGAGTTTACTTAACAATTATTAAGAGGAAAATATGAAAAAAATAATGACAATGATACTAGGAAGTTTAGTTGCTTTGACTTTGACTATGTCAGCTGCTTTTTCAGCTGCAAAAGAAGTAAGAGTAGCTTTCTTTTTAGAATGGCCTACACCAAATCAAGAAGATAAAGTGAAAAAAACTTTTGATGACGCTTTAGGAGTTCCAGTTAAATGGACAAACTTCTCAAATGGTGGAGCAATGACTGACGCAATGTTAGCAGGAGATATTGATATCTCGTACTCGCAAGGCTTAGTGCCATTTATAAACGCAGTTAAATCTAATGCACCTTTAAAGCTTGTTGATGTTGCTATGGAATACGGAATGGGCGGTACAACTTGTGTTACATCTAAAGCATCAGGAATTACGAAAGCTAATGCTTCAGAGTTAGAAGGAAAAAAAGTTGCAGTTCCACTAGGAACTATGGCTGAATATGTTTTTGATGAGAGTATGAAAGTTGTAGGAGCTGATAAAGGTAAAATGGAAGTTATTCAAATGGATCCTGAAGAAGGTGCTGCAGCAATAGTTGCGGGAGATGTTGTTATGGCATGTCTATTTGGTGGTAATTCTATTAAAGCGGCATTAACTGTTGGTACAAGATTATTAACAGTTCAAGAAGCTCGTGATGCAGGTATCAAAGGTATTGATATTACATCTGTTACTACAAAATTTATGAAAGAAAATCCAGGAATGCTTAGAACTTTCATAGAAGTAACTCATGAAGCTAACGCTAGACTAGCGGCAGGTAAAAGCGATATGAACATTATAGCTAAAGATGCTGAAATGGCTGTTGCAGATATGAAAGAAACTTTAGACGGGTTTGTATTCTTAAATGCTGCAGATACTAAAAAATCTATGGAAAAAGGTGGTACACTTGATGGA
>Ga0209709_10002320_pt1 | contig 16747 bp, 18 predicted proteins | sample ArcticOcean_MG_C_2_FD_187435 | JGI IMG/M metagenome (GOLD analysis project Ga0209709, IMG submission 187435) | Marine microbial communities from western Arctic Ocean - ArcticOcean_MG_CB4_136 (SPAdes) (version 2) | ecosystem: Environmental > Aquatic > Marine > Oceanic | place: Arctic Ocean... | reverse complement strand
CGGGTATTATCAAGACCGAGGGGTTAAGGGTAAGACATCAACATATCCAGGAATAGCAAAATACGGAACGTTAGCAAAGTTTGGATCCAAAACAGGACCAAAAGGAGGATTAACTAAAGGAATAAGAGAATGGGTAAAATCAAAAAGATTTCAATTTAGAAATAAAGAAAGTGGCAAATTTATGTCTTATCAAAGTACAGCTTTTTTAATAACAAGATCGATATATAACAAAGGAATTAAACCATCTTTATTTTTTACAAAGCCATTCGAAAATGCTTTTAAACAATTACCCAAAGATTTAATTAATAAATTTGGTTTAGATGTTGAAGACTTTTTAGAATACACATTAAAAAAAGATAAATTGAAATGAGTACAAAAATTAACATAAGAAGTCCATACTTTTTAGCATATACAGAACCATCAATTCCTACACCAGTTTTTGATTGCTTTATTGCTAATCCCAGAAACTTTACTATAAATCAACAAGGTATTATTACTTTACCTTCTTTAGATTACGGTGTTATAACAGCACAAAATGCTGATAAGTATGCAACAGTTAGTTCACCAACAAGTAGAACACTTGCAATTACAATACAAATACCAGTAGGTTTTAGCAACACAGATACAGATGGTTTTATTGCTTGTAATGTTACAGCAACACAACCTGCATTTGTAAACGGTACAACTTGTACAACAACTGTTACAACAAGTGGAAGTGTACCTGCTCAAACTATAACAGTAGGTGGTAGTAGTGTAACGATAAATTTAGCTTCTTACTTTACAGGTGGTACAATAGCAGGATACAATATAATAAACGAACACAAAAATTTAGTAACAACAAGTTTAAGTACATCAACACTTACATTAACATCTAACCAAATAGGTGGTACTAAAACTGTCTATGCTGAAGCATTTGACAATACAGCAAACACTTGTACAGCAGTTCAATCTATAGCGGTTACTGTAAACGGTTTATCAACTGCATTTAATTGTACGATTGCAAACCTTGCAGGTGGTGGTGGTTCTGTTTCACAAGCAGGTGTAATTACTAACCCACAATCAATAGCTGCAATTACTGGAATAAGTTTAACAAGTGGTGGTGCTTTAATTACAAGCGTTGCAGCGAACACAGGAAGTACAGCACAAAACGTAACACTATTCTTTAAACTTACAGCACCTGCAGGATACACAAACGCAGGAGCAGTTATATATTGTTCTAAAGTATTTGAACAACAAGCAACAAATACACTACCTGCTTTTACTTGTGATATTGCAAATCTAACAGGACAAGCAATAACAACTAAAGGAGCAATAAATGTAGGTACAACACAAACAGGTACTATTACAGATTTTACACCTATTAGCTTTGCATCAGTTACAACTTCAACTGAACGTACAGTAACCTATACAGTTTTAATACCAAGTGGTTATTCTAATACAGGGAATGGTAGTCAAACCATATCGTGTGCTAAAACATTAACACAACCTGCAGGGTTAGCTGATTGTGGTACTAACACATATTATATTTCAGCAGGTAAAGTTTCACCAACTGATTTTTGTGATGATACATATACTACTACAAAAACATTGCTTTCAACAGGTGTAACAATCAACGAAGGGTTAGGTGGCACAAGTTGTATTAAAGGCGCGCCATTTGCAGGAAAAGATTTATACTATGCTGTAAGTACATCATCAATAAATTCAGGAGCAGGAATAGGTGTAGGTACTTTTAAAGTATGGCAAATAGATAACAATGGAGTAATAACAGATGTTTCAATAGTAAGCTGTGATACAGGTGGCGGTGGAAGCGTTTCAAACTTATAATTATGTCAATAAAAACAGCAGCATTAAATCTATATATTTATGAAGGAACACAAAGTTCTTACATAGCAAGTGATTTAAAATATAGAATACAAAAGGAACGTATAAATAGTGATACTAAAATTAATTTTGAAATAGCTGAATTAGTAAGAGATTACATAGATCATACTTTTAATGATGACTATGTTTCTAAATGTGTTTGGGTACTTGCATACACTACATTGTTTGATGAAAATAATGAACCCTATACTTACAGTAACCCACAGAGTAATACATATCTTGCTTTAGATGGCTATGGATATTTTGAAGAAGGTATTAACCCTGAACTATCAAGAGATGCTTTAATAAGTTCTAATGATGTTTATTTGCCTGAAGGAATAACTGGTAAGTTACCAATTTTTGCAGAAGGTGTAGGAAAAGTAATAATAGATTCTACTACTACACAAATAACAGACAATGGTAATACAAATCAAAAGATTCAATACTTAACAATACCTTCTAATAGTTCTACTGTTAAAGTTTATGCTACTGATGATGCTACGATTTTAAAAACTATTACAATATCAAATATTTGTGAACCTAAATTTACACCTTATAAAATAACTTTTGTAAATAAGTTTGGTGTATATCAAGATTTATTTGCGTTTAAGAAAAGTGTTGAAAATCTAAACGTAACTGATGAAAGGTACAAACGTAATATTATTGTAAACAACACGACAAGCTATCCTACTTATTCAGGACAAAGCGAAAGATATAATGTAAATGGTAATACTTCAATAAATCTTAATACAGGTTTTGTTTCTGAAGATATGAACCAAACAATAGAAGAATTATTTTTATCTGAAAACGTTTGGATAAGATACGAAGGTAAAACATTACCAGTTATACCAAAAACTAAAACACTACAATTTAAAACAAGCGTTAATGATAGATTAGCCAATTACACAATAGACTTTGAATTTGCATTTAATAAAATTAATAGTGTACGTTAATGTTACAATTACAACTATATATAAAAGAACAAGGAGAATCTGCTGTATTTCAACAAGTTGAATTATTTAAAGATGAAAGCATTGTTTTAACACAAGCAATCCAAGATGTAAAAGATATTGAAAAGATATTTGCAGACTTTACAAAAACATTTAATGTACCTGCAAGTAGAACAAACAACAAGGTTTTCAAACATTTCTACAATTATAATATATTAGATTTTGATGCAAGAAAGAAGTTTGAAGCTGAACTTTTCCTAAACTATAAACCCTTTAAAAAAGGTAAGATTAAACTGGAAGGTACAACTACAAAACAAAACAAACCAAGTACTTATAGATTAACGTTTTATGGCAGTAGCATAAACTTAAAAGATGTTATTGGTGATGATACATTAAGTGCTTTAAAAATGATTACTTCTGATTTTACTTTTACATATTCAGATGCAAACATAAAAACATATTTAAGTGATGGATTAGATATAACATCTAAATTAGTAACGTACACAGATGCTATATTATTTCCATTAATATCACACACAAAAAGATTAGTATATAACACAGCGGATTCTACTGCAAACACAACAACGCAAAACAATATAGCGTATGAAAATGGAACGCAACACGGATTAGAATTAAGTCAATTAAAACCTGCATTAAGAGTTTATCCAATTATAAAAGCTATTGAGTTCCAGTATGGTTTAACTTTTAGTGATGATTTTTTTAATAAAACAAACTTACCTTTTTACAATCTTTATTTATGGCTACATAATAAAACAGGTGGCTTATTTGAAGATGAAGGAAACATTACACCAGTAGGTAATTTTAAAGTAATAGATTCAGATAGGGATGTTATAGATTTAAGAAGTAACTATTTTAAAACACCACCTGCTAATATATCTTCACGTTTATCAAATAAAGAAAGGCAGTTAGATGTAACAGTAGTACCAAGCAATAATACTGTTAAGTATAATTTTATTATATATGAAAACGGAAACATCTTTCAAAGATATGATGACTTAACAGGTGAGTTTAAAGACATTAGAAATTTAGTATTAACTCGTGGTGATTATAGTTTTGGAATTGAAACAGGAACACCATCAACTTATAATGTTAAGTTTTTTGTCAAACGTGATAAAACAGGTAATAAGTCTATAAGTTGGACTGGTGAAGCTGAAGTATTATCAAGTGTAAATATCAATATATCAAACCAACTTCCTGATATTGGTGTTTTAAAATTTCTTACAGGGTTGTTTAAGATGTTTAACCTAACTGCATTTCAAAATGATGATGGTATAATAGAAGTAAAGACATTAGATAACTTCTACAGCACAAGTAATCAACGTTGGGATATAACAAAGCATTTAGATAAAGAAAGTTCAACAGTAGACAGCGTATTGCCATTTAAACAAATAGATTTTACATACGAAGGTTTAGATAACTTCTTTGCTAAAAACCATAAAGAACTATTTAATGTTGAATGGGGTGAAAACAGGTATCAATCAGCAGCTAAATTTGAAGGTTCTACCTATACCATACAATTACCTTTTGAGCATTTTAAATATGAACGTTTTGTAAATGTAGCAGATGGTGCAAATGTAAATGCTCAATGGGGATGGAGTGCAGACATTAAACAAGAACCTAATTTAGGTAAGCCTTTACTTTTTTACCCTATAGTTAAAACACAAACAATAGGCGTTATAGATGGTTCAGGTACATTATCATCACAATCTGCTGTTTACATACCATCTAATTCACTTACAACAACACAAACAAGTATATTAGGAACTGATACTTCAGATAATATAAACTTTAATGCTGAAAAGAATGAGTTTACCAATATACCCTACAATAAAACGTTGTTTCAAAACTACTACAATAAATACATATCAGAAATATTTGACAAACAACGAAGATTAACAACTGTAAAAGCATACTTACCTATAAGTTTACTATATAATTTATCATTAGCAGATAAGATAGTAATATTTGATAGGCTATATAAGATAAATAAACTGTCAACTAACTTTGAAACAAACCTATCTACGCTTGAATTAATAAACATTAAGGAAGAAGCAGGGGCAGAAGTTGAAATAGAAATAGTTATACCACCTAAATTTGTTCCTGATGCAGTTTGTAACACAGCAGATTCAGAAATTATTACAGTAGACAATGCAATATTAAATGCAGACTTAACTTGTGGTTCAGGTGAACTTCCAATAATATCTACTGATGAAGAAGTACCTACTAATACAACACCAAGTAATAAACCTGAAGTAAAAAACGAACCATTAGTAGTAACATCAGCAACAATATCACAACCTTTAATAGACCAGTTAACAAACAACACAAGTACTACGATAAATTTAAAAGGTAAGATAGATGAAATAGGTACTATAGGTGATACACCATCATTAGCTGAATATGGTTTTCTTTATTCTGAAACATACGATGATTTAGTGGGAGATGATATAGATACTATAGCAGAAAAAGTAGGTGTTACACAATACACGGTAACAAACGACCCAACAGAAGGTGAAAAAGTATTAGAACTTACAGGATTAACAGACCCTGAAACAATATTTTTTGTATTTTATACTAAAACAAATACAGACCCAACATTTGCAACATCTGACACAATAGGCACTATAGATTCTTCAGGTACAGTTCCTGCTTCGCCATATACCGAAACAACTGATTCTAAAAATTATAAAATAACAACAACAGCAGATAACCCTGCAGATATTATTAGAACAATTAGAATTAAAACAGATGATGGTGATTTAGTAGACTATATAACATCAGGAGAATTAGAAATACAATCTAAAATAGTTCCTTATGTAGTTGAAGGTGTGCCAATTCCTGCAAACAGTATTGAAACACAATATGATGTAACTACAAATGGTTTGTCTGATATGTTAGAATCTCAAATGAGTATTCCAATTACTATAAATGGTGTAAAACAAAATAGTGGAATAGGATTTGCGTATAGTGCTACTTCAAGGGTAGATGCAGAAAACGATTCACAAACATTTGGAAGTTCTACAATACCATTTAAAGATGTAGCAGTACCAAAAGGAACAGCAAATTATTCAGATGCTAATCAACACTATGATGTATTTGCTAATGAAGGCACAACGGTATACACAAACTGGAATGATTCACGACCATCTGATTATGGTTTTATTAACGGAACAGCAACAACATCAACAGCAGTTAAAACAATAGTACCTGATGGATATTACGCACAATGGGGTTGGAATACAGATGGAACTGCACAGGATAGTAAAAATAAAAATTGTGGCTTTAGTGTTCACGTTTTTCAAGGTGTTATTATTGGAAAACAAACTTTTGGTGCTTGTATTACGGTATTAAGTGCTAAAGGATTTAATGCAACATTTACTTCACCAAAATATTTTGACACAATACCATTAGTAGGTGATTTAAAAGTTCGTCAAGGTGGTGGTCTTACTAATCCTGCTTACTATACTTGTGGTGATGTTACAACAATGGGTGCAATTAGACATAGTGGTTCAGAACCATTTCCTGAAGTGGGCGATAAAACAAAAATTGGTGGAAGTCAAAATTATGATGGTGGCGTAGATTCGTTTTTACTTCACGGTAACCCTGCTCATTTTGGTTATCCAAACGCAAAATATATGCCAATGGCATTAGGTGAAGCAGCTTGTTTTCAAGTAGGTGGTGGAGCATTTATTGGACTATGTACACAATACACTATTGTAGGTTGGATTGTTATAGAAATAGCAACTGCCACAGTAGTACAACGATATAATTGTAGTTAAATGATAGAAAATATATTAAATCTTTTAGCAATAGCTAAAGAACAAAAAGCACGAGGCGAGTATATCGATATAGCTTTAGGAAAAAACAAATTACCTGAATCGATTAAGGAAGGACTTAATCAATATAAAAGAGGATTATGGCAAAAGTAGTAATGGATGTCGAAGTAAAAACCGACAGCGCAATAAATAACGTAGACGAACTTAAAGACTCAATAGAGGACGTTGGTAAAGAAACTCAAAACGTAACAAGCGACGTATCTGAAATGGGCGGCCAACTTGATGCGGTTTCTGGTGGAGCCATAACTAAATTTAAGGGTTTAACTGGAACCATTAAGGGAGTTAGCAAAGGTTTTAAAACTTTAAAAGGGGCTATTATCGCTTCTGGAATTGGTGCTTTGGCATTAATAATTGCTGGCGTTATACAGGCCTTTAAATCTTCTGAAGAAGGACAAGATAAGTTTGCTAAATTAATGGCAATTATTGGTTCTGTGGTTGGAAATCTTACCGACATACTATCTGATTTTGGAGAAGCAGTAATCGAAGTGTTTGCAAACCCTGTTGAATCAATCAAGAAATTTGGCAAATCAATACAAGATTTTATAATGGGCAAAGTAGATCAACTTATAAAAGGAGTTGGTTTATTAGGCTCAGCTTTTGGCAAGTTATTTGACGGTGATTTTGCAGGAGCGGCAGATGATTTAGGAAAAGGAGTACTCGAAATTAATAGGGCTATTAACCCGGCGGTTATAGCAGCAGAGCTTTTATATGACGGTATCAATAAAACAATAGACGCCACAAAAAAACTTATAAAAGAAACGGTTAAAGACGCAGAACTTGCCGCTAAAATATCGGACGCAAAAGCTAAAGCCGATAGATTAGAAAGAGATTTAATAGTTGATCGAGCAGAAGCAAATAGAACAAGAGCCGAGCTTTTAGAAAAAGCAATAGACAAAGAAAACTTTTCAACCGCTCAAAGAATTGGATTCTTAGAAGAGGCTGCCGCTTTAGAGGAAAAAATAACAAACCAAGAAATTGAAGCTGCCCGAATAAGATCAGAAGCAAAGACTTTAGAAAATTCATTATCAAAATCAACTAAAGAAGATTTAATAGAAGAAGAACAATTAAAAGCAAGATTAATAGATCTTGAAACGGCTAAACTTACAAAACAAAAAGAAGTTACTGGTCAAATAATAGCATTAAAAGCTGAAGAAGCAGCAGCATTAAAAGCAATTGCAGACCAAGCGGCGGCGGAAGATAAAGAGAGAGACGATAGAATAGCAAAAGAAACAGCGGATGCTGCCGCAAAAGCAAAAACAGCAAAAGATCAAACTGATAAAGAAGAAGCAGACGCTAAAAAGGCTGCATTAGATTTAGCGGCCTCTCAAAGAGACAATACTTTAAACGCTATTATTAGTTTGGCTGGCGAAGGATCAAAAGTAGGTAAAGCGGCTGCTCTTGCTCAAGCAACAATATCTGGAATTCAAGGTGTTCAAGCCGCATTTACTACAGCAAGTGCTTCACCAATCACAGCAGCATTTCCAGCATATCCATTTATTCAAGCAGGAATCGCAGGAGCGTTTGCTCTCAAGACAATTAAAAGTATTGTGAGTTCCAAAAAGCCAAGTTCATCTTCATCTGGTGGTGGAGGTGGATCAGCTCCCTCAGCATCTCAGCCACCGAGTTTTAACGTTGTTGGTTCGTCTGAAACCAATCAACTTGCACAAGCTATAGGAGAAGACAATAAAAAGCCGGTAAAAGCCTTTGTAGTGAGTGGCGACGTTTCCACAGCACAATCTTTAGATCGTAACATTGTAGAAGGAGCCTCAATAGGATAAAACACAACAAACAAACTTAATAATTATTATAATATTATGGATATAATTGAACTTTTTATAGATGAAGAAGATGAAGTGTCAGGAATCGAAGCTATTTCGGTGGTAGAAAATCCTGCCATTGAATCTGATTTTATAGCATTAAAAAAACAAGAATTTAAACTTGCTGAAATTGACAAAGAAAAAAGATTGATAATGGGAGCTGCTTTAATTCCCAATAAACCAATTTATCGTCAAAATGAGGATCAAGAATATTATATTTATTTTTCTAAAACGACAGTTAGAAAAGCAAGTGAATTATTCTTTATTAGAGGCAATCAAAACAATGCTACTTTAGAACATCAATTAGAACTAAAAGGGTTAACTGCTGTTGAATCTTGGATTGTAGAATCTGAACAAGACAAAAGTAGAATGTATGATTTAAACGTGCCAATGGGAACGTGGATGGTTTCAATGAAAGTTTTAAATGATGAAGTTTGGGAACAAGTTAAAAGTGGCGTGGTAAAGGGGTTTTCAATTGAAGGTTATTTTGCGGATAAATTACAAAGGCCTAACGAGCCAATAAAAGATAAAGCTGAAGTAAAAGCACAAAAAACCATAAAACGATTAAAAGAGTTGTTTAATGAGTTATAACGGAAGAAATTCAAGTCCACAAAATGACAAACGAGCTTGTTTGTGTAAAGACAAAGAGACTTATTCTCGAGAATGTTGCGATGGTAGTTTACAAGCGCAAGGTATTGGCAATATAACTAAGACATCAGTTACAAGATACTATACAGTAACTAATTGTAATGGTGGACATAAACACATACATACTCACGATCTTGAATTAACTGTTGGTGATATTTATTATTTAGTATTTGTTCATCATAATCATACAGATTGTTACACAATTACAGAAACAAGAAACAACGGACATTTCGAAGTAAATACAGCAACTGTTTATAATGATTGTGTAGCGTGTCAAACAGCAAACTAAAAATACAACAAACTAAAAACTAATTTATTATATAGATATGAAATCAATTGAAATGTTAAAAAAAGTTAAAGAAGTTCTTGGGGTTGAACTATCCGAAGAAAAAGAAATTAAGTTGGCACAAGCCGAGCTTGAGAACGGAACAATCATAGAATCTGAGGCATTTGAGCCAAATTCAGAAGTTTTTATTGTTACTGAGGACGAAAAGGTTCCACTACCGGTTGGAGAATATAAGCTAGTCGATGGTGAAACTTTAATAGTTGAACAAGAGGGAGTTATTTCTTCTATTGGAGCCGTTGAAGAAGCGCCTGTTGAAGAAGAAGTAGAAGCTGAAGATGAAAAGCCTAAAGAAGAAATGGGTTATGCAACTAAAGAAGAACTTGAAGAAGTTAAAAAAGTAGTTGAAGAAATTAAAGCTATTCTTGATCCAAAACAAGAAGAAGAAGAAATGAGTGAAGAAGTCGACACTAGCGTTAAATCAGAAGAAACTACAACCAAAACAGTTTACGCTGAAAAAGTAGAAAAGGTTAATCATAACCCAGAAAACGAAACTAAAAAACAAACAAGTCTTTATTCACAGAAAAGAAGTGGTAACACTTTAGATAGAGTAATGCAAAAAATATCAAACTTTAAATAAATAAAAAATGTCAACAACAACAACAACAAGCAATGACGTATTAAGAGCGAGATCAAAGCAAGAAACTTTGATTATAACTCAAGATATTAGTGCAAATGAAGCCGGTACTGAATTTAACATTGCAACAGATGCAAAGGTTATGACTCTTCCTACCATTACAGCAGAAACTATTGGAATGGAATTAACATTTCGTAATACAGGTGCAGATGGTAATAACATTATCACACTTTCTCCAGCTGCAACAGATGCAATTCACGGAACTATTGCTGCAGTATCTTCGGGTGGTGTAGATAACAAAGATTGGATCAATACTAAAGCGTCTGCAAATAAAGGTGACTGGGTTACTCTTAAAGCAGTAGCACTAACTGACTGGTATATTACTGGCGGAGACGGAGTATGGGCATCTGAAGCATAATAATTAAATAAATAAAAAAATATACAATGGCAACAACTAATTCTATAACAACTACCTATAATGGCGAATTTGCTGGAAATTATATTTCCGCAGCGCTTTTAAGTGGTTCAACTTTGGACAACGGTTTAATTACTGTAAAACCAAATATTAAATTTAAAGAAGTAATCAAAAAAGTAGCAAGTGATGACATCGTTAAAAGCGCATCCTGTGATTTTGATCCAACCTCAACATTAACATTAACCGAAAGAATTATTCAACCGGTTCAACAACAAGTAAATCTTCAATTGTGTAAATCAGATTTCGAATCAGATTGGGATGCTATTCAAATGGGATATTCTTCTTTTGACACTTTACCAAGTTCATTCGCTGACTTTTTAATTGGTCACGTTGCTTCTAAAGTAGCTCAAAGAACTGAACAATCTATTTGGAACGGAGCAGCAGCAACGGCTGGTCAATTTGGTGGATTTGCAGAACTTATGTTAGCTGATGCAGACGTAACTGATGTTGCAGCTGTCGGTGGTGGCGTAAATGCTACAAATGTAATAGCTCAAATGGGAGCCGTAGTGGACGCCATTAATTCAAACCTGTATTCTTCAGAGGATATGACAATTTATGTGTCTCAGAATGTAGCTAGAGCTTATGTAAGAGCGCTTGGTGGATTCTCTGTGGCAGCTACATCAAATGCTGGTACTGACACGAAAGGAACTCAATGGTTCAGCGGTCAATCATTAACATTTGACGGAATTAAAATCGCAGTAGCAAATGGCCTTGCTGATAACAGAATGGTCGCTGCAGAAAAGACTAATTTATATTTTGGCACCGGCTTATTATCGGACCAAAATGAAGTAAAAGTTTTAGATATGGCAGACATAGACGGAAGTAAAAATGTTCGGGTCGTTATGAGATTCAGCGCAGGCGTGCAATACGGAGTTGGCTCAGATATCGTGCTTTATTCTTAATCAATATTAATCAATTAAAAGGGTGGGTAAGCCAAATGTGCCTACTCACCTTTTTTTTTAAAAAAAATTTAAACAACTATGGCCTGTGATTTAACCTTAGGACGGAAAGAACCCTGCAAAGATTCTGTAGGCGGAATAAAAAACATATATTTTATCGATTACGGTAAATTAGGAACAGTAAGTTACGATTCAACACATACAGACGTTGTTGATGACTTTACTGGAAGCGAAATAGGAGGAACAGCAAATTCTATTACTGCTTATAAGTACGAAGTAAAGGGTGGAAGTTCTTTAGAACAAACAGTTACATCAAGTCGAGAAACTGGAACAACTTTTTACGATCAAACTTTAAATATTACGTTAAAAAAATTGTCAGCTGCCGATAATAAGGAATTAAAATTATTAGCATACGGAAGACCACATATTTTAATAGAAGATTATAACTCGAATGTAATGTTAATGGGACTTGAACACGGAGCCGATGTAAATGGCGGAACTATTGTAACCGGAGCAGCAATGTCTGAATTGTCGGGCTACACTTTAACGTTCAACGCTCAAGAAAAAGTACCAGCCAATTTCTTAGAAATTACTGTTGCTAATACTGCTGTTGATTATCCTTTATCAGTTACTGACTTCCCAGCGTTAACTGGAGATATTGTAATAACAGAAGGAACGAATTCTTAACAAGATTTCATTTTGATAAATTAGGGGGCTTTACGCCCTCTTTTTTATTTATTATCATATAGTTGATCAGCTAACTCTGAAGCTATTTCTGAAAAATGTTTAGCTTGTTGAATCATTTCAAGCATTGCGTTTTCTTCATTTCTTGATAAAGTTTCGCCATCTTCGTCTTTTCCTTTGTTGTTAATCATTGTATCAACAGCATCTATACAATCTTGTAAATCTTGTGTAGTGTTTTGGAATCTGCAGTAACTCATATTGCTCATAATTTCTATTTTTTTAATGTAATTTGTTTGTTAAATATTATTAAAGACATTCGTTAACTAAATAACTAATATGATCTTCATCTCCAATTAATAAAATGGTATTTGTTTCTTCAAAATCATATTCAAATTCAATTCTAATATCCAAATTGTTATTCATTATAATTCTCATTATATCTTGATGGTTTTCTACGTTTTGTAATGTGTGTTTTATCATTTTGTTTGTTTTACTCTGTAAATATACAATATTATTTTTAATAAACAAATAATTAACAATTTATTTTATATTGACTTATTTGCTTTAACAAAAAACAACTTTTTTTATTATATATATATGATAATATTGAAAGAAACGAATAACAATCAAAACGTTGATTTTATACCTCGACAATTTACACAAGGTGCATCATATACTTTTAATATTGTTGACGAAACTAAGAATAAGAACGTATATAGTCAAGCAACGACTTCAGTTAGTCAAAGTCTTTATTATAATAGATACACCGCTTCTTTTACAGCTCTAAAACAAGGCATTTACTATATGTTAACTGTTTTATCAGGTACAGAAGTGATTTTTAAAGATAAAATCTATTGTACGAATCAAACTAACTTGCCTCAATACACAATAAACAGCGGTGAGTATGTTTCAAACGTCACCACAAACGAATTTATTACAATTTAATGGATAACTTACACATTGTTAATTTAGCGTCTTATAATCGTCCACAGATAAGTGAGGATAAAAAGAGAGATTGGGTCAATTACGGGGATGACAATAATTACTATCAATATTTAATTGATCTATACACAAATTCAACAACCAACCATTCAATAATTAATGGGGTAGTAAATATGATGTATGGAAAAGGCCTTGATGCTCTTAATAATAGTCAAAAGCCAAACGAATACGCAATGATGCGTTCTATAATATCAGACAATTGTTTACGAAAAGTCTGTTTAGATCTAAAACTATTAGGAGAAGGCTCTTTTCAAGTACTATATAAAGACGAAGAAGTTATAAAAGCTGAGCATTTTCCACGTCAAACATTAAGAGCTGAAAAATGTAATGAAGATGGCGACATTGAGGCCTATTATTACTCAGCTGATTGGACAAAAGTAAAACAAAACGATCATCCAAAAAGAATAGCAGCTTTTGGCTTTGGCAACGGAAAAGAAAGTGAAATTAAGATATGTAAAAAGTATGTTTCTGGTTACGATTATTATTGTCCCGTAGATTATCAAGGAGCCTTAGCCTACGCTGAGCTTGAATCCGAGATTGCGGACTACCTCATAAATGACGTTCAAAATAATTTTTCTGGCACAAAAGTGGTCAATTTTAATAACGGGGTACCAGATTCAAATCAACAACTTCAGATTAAGAACGATGTAATGCGAAAGCTTACAGGAGCGAGAGGAGAAAAAGTAGTAATTGCATTTAATAATAACGCAGAAAGCAAAACAACTGTTGATGACATTCCATTAAACGATGCACCAGCACACTACGAATATCTATCAAATGAATGTTCTAAAAAACTAATTGTTGGCCATAGAATAACAAGTCCTTTACTTTTAGGAATCAGAGCTGAAAATAATGGTCTTGGATCAAATGCTGACGAAATTAAAACGGCTTCTTTGTTATTTGACAACATTACAATTAAACCATATCAAGATTTATTGTGTGAGTGTATAGATGACATTTTAGCGGTCAATGGCATCAGTTTAAAACTTTACTTTAAAACACTACAACCACTATCTTTTATTGAAACTGAGAACGCTATAACAGACGAGGCGCGTGAAGAAGAAACAGGCGTTAAAATGTCAAACGATAAAACATTTGAGGATGATGAAATGTTTGAACTATTAAGCGAGTTTGGAGAAGATGAAGACTTAGAAAATTGGGAGTTGGTTGATGAACGTGAAGTTGACTATAAACAAGAAGAAGCATTAGACAAAATGATTGGTTTAGTTTCTACTGGAACAGCAACACCAAATTCAAAATCAAAACAAGATAAAGAAGTTCGAGGCGTTCAATTTAAAGTACGTTATAAATACAGTCCAGACACAACAACATCAAAAAGTAGAAAATTTTGTGTTAATATGGCCAAAGCTAAAAAACTATATAGAAAAGAAGATATCATTTCAATGGGAAGTAAACCAGTCAATAAAGGTTGGGGACCATCAGGTAGTTCTGACACCTATTCCATTTGGTTGTATAAAGGCGGAGGAAATTGTCACCATAAATGGTTACGTCAAACCTTTAGAGATAAAACAAGTGGAAATATTGCAAATCTTGAACCAAATATATCAACAAACAAAGCACGAAAAGACGGATTCAATCCTGTAAACGAAAAAGAAGTATCTATGAAACCAAAAGATATGCCTAATCAAGGATTTAAAAATTAATAAGAAATGGCAGAAGCATTATTTGTTACTCGTAAAGATATTGTTAAATACACCAACGTTTCGGGAGGCGTGGACACGGATAAATTTATTCAATATGTCAAAATCGCTCAAAACATACATATACAAAACTATATAGGAACTGATCTTTATAATAAGATTTCTACAGACATCGTAGCAGGCAATTTAGCGGGTAATTATGCTACTTTAGTAGAAAATCACATTAAACCCTGCTTAGTTCATTGGGCGATGGTTGAGTATCTTCCTTTTGCAGCATATTCAGTTAGTAATAAAGGTATTTTTAAAGGTACTTCGGAGAACGCTGAAAGTGTTTCAAAAGAAGAAGTAGATTTTTTAATTGAAAAAGAAAGAACAACAGCGCAATATTATACTGATAGAATGATTGAACACTTTTCATTTAATGCAACCAGTTTATATCCTGAATATTACACAAACAACAATTCGGATGTGTATCCTGATAAAAGTGCTGATTTTAGTGGATGGGTTTTATGATTAAAAAAATAAGAAAATATAAACCAAAACAAATAAATGTAATTAAGTTAAAAAACTACTTACAAGAGATGTATAACAAAAACAAGAAAAAGTAATTATATAGATATGGGGTTTGGAAGTATATATCCGGTTACGTGGTGGGGTGCTGTAAATGAAGCAAATGGATGGGGTATAGTCTATCCTTTTAACGCAGATGAATCAAACTTTAGGGCAGATACAACTTTAGTTACTTCAGATGAAACAATATATACAGCAGACCAAACAGAATTTTAAAATATAAAAAATTATAAACAATTGATAATCAATGACTTATGTGCGCAAAACAGGTAATTAATATAGGAACTACTGCTAATGATGGTACTGGTGACCCTTTAAGAAGTGCTTTTGATAAAGTAAACGATAACTTTACAGAACTGTATACAGATGATGCAGGAGATGTGAATTCAATAACAGCAACAGCACCGATTGTAAGAGATTCAGCAACTGGAGCAGTTACAATATCTTTAGCAAACGCAGGGGTAACATTTGCCAAAGTGCAAAATGTAGCAGCTAATTCACTTTTAGTTCGTGATGCTAACAGTAGTGGTGTATTGACTGAAAAAGCATTAGCAACTACACAAATACTTATAGGTGATGGTACTGGAATGACCGCTGCTGCTTTAAGTGGTGATGCTACAATGACAAACGCAGGAGTAGTTTCAATAGGAACAAATAAAGTAATTACTGATAAAATATTAAATTCAAATGTAACAACTGCTAAAATAGCAGACGATGCAGTTACAGCGGATAAATTAGCTAATTCTATTAACTCGGAAATAACTGCAAACACAGCTAAAGTAACAAACGCAACCCATACTGGTGATGTAACAGGTGCAACTGCTTTAACTATTGCTTCAAATGCAGTAACGACAGCAAAGATTTTAAACGATAATGTTACACACGATAAATTAGAAAATAGATATACTGCAGCGGTTACAATTTCAACTTTAACAGGTGCTTATACTTTGGACTGGTCGACAGGTGCTGTTTTTGTAATGAGTGGGTCTTTAAGTGGTGCTATTGAATTTGATTTTACAAATTTTAAAGCAGGGCAAACAATAGATATATATAATCTAACAGGAGCACAAACAATCACATTTGATTCAAATGCAGGAACAAGTGAAACGTTTAATAAATGTGGAGCAGTAGATTATGCAGGTGCTTCAACAAACCTAATACAAGTTCAATGTGTGGATGATTCAGCAACAGCGGTTTTTAATTATGCAGTTAGTGCTTATGTAAGTGATGCAACACCAAGTTAAAAAATAAAATTATGAAAGGATTACAATTAGATAACGGAACGATTAAAACTTTTAATTCAATTCCAAAAAGTTTTGGAAAAATTATTGGTGGATTTAATACTCTATCAGATAGCGAACTTGAAGCGTACGGATTTTACAATATAGTTAAACCAACAACTAC
>Ga0209709_10002316_pt1 | contig 16756 bp, 12 predicted proteins | sample ArcticOcean_MG_C_2_FD_187435 | JGI IMG/M metagenome (GOLD analysis project Ga0209709, IMG submission 187435) | Marine microbial communities from western Arctic Ocean - ArcticOcean_MG_CB4_136 (SPAdes) (version 2) | ecosystem: Environmental > Aquatic > Marine > Oceanic | place: Arctic Ocean... | reverse complement strand
ATAAAAGAAAAAAAAGAGTCAAACTCTGTTGCAGGGTAGTGCCTTGGAAAATTTTTTAGGAAAAATAAACTTGCTGTAATCTTTGATAATGAAATTAAAGTCCCAAAAAATAAAGATTGTATAAATCTTAAAAGAATTTTAAAACTATTTTGTAAATGTGAATATAATAATAATACACATACAATACTTGAAAATATTATTAAAATTATAGGACCAGAGCCTGAGTGAAAAAAATTTGCAAAAAATATTGCTGATAATATTAAATAAATAAAACCAGATTTATTTAGTTTTTTTTCTAGGCTTTTGATTAAAAAAAAACAATAAAATGGAATAAAAATATAGCTTAGATAAGCGGCATGTCCAGCTATTGCTCGATACACGAAAAATCCATTAAACAAAAATAAACTGGCGCACAATAAAGAGACGTAAATATTAAATTTAAAATTTTTTCTTACTAATAAATACATACCCACATAACTAAATATAGAAAGTAAAAAAAAAACTATTTTTAGTGAGATGGTTGGATTAAAAATTAAAAAAATAATTTGTTGAAGTGAATAGTACATCGACTGTGGATCAGCAAAAAAAGGTATTCCACAACAAAAACTAGGGGTAAACCAAGGAAGAGATAAAAAATTATTTTGAAACCAAATTTTACCAAAGATAAAATTAGGAATAAATATCTCGTAGTCATGACCTACTAGGCCTCTTGGACTAGGGAAAAATTTTTGAAAAATAAATTGATGAGTAATTATAATTAATAAAAATAATGCTAAGAATAAAAAATTTTTTTTTATATTTGTTATCATTTGGTATTTAAGTTGGTGGGCCCACCAGGATTCGAACCTGGGACCAATACATTATGAGTGTACTGCTCTAACCAGCTGAGCTACAGGCCCCTTATATTTATATGTTTTTACTTGAGTTTATAAATTGTTGCAAGTTAGTAGATTCACTCTTTATTTTCCACAATTTAACCTTTTTGTGAAATACCTGTAAATTCATTTTTAAGAGAATTTATAGCATTCAAGCGTGATTCTGGATTAGCAATTTTATTGCTTAATTCTTTATTTCCTAACAAATTATAAATTTCTGAGATTAATTTATAAACTTTATCTCTTTCTTCAAATTCGGTAGCAATTAGAAGGGTGTCTAATGCAAGATAGTACAATTTGTTTGCAAAAAAAATTTTTGCTCTAGAATAAAGATAATCAGAATTTTTATAAAATTCAGATCCTAATTTTGATAATTCAAATTGAGCTTCTTCAATCTTTTTTGATTCTATTAGTTTTTCAATTTTTTCTAATGTTTTTTTGCTCATTGAATAATTTTATCCTTTATTAAATCTTGAAGATTCTTCTTATAATTTTTCCACCATATAGAACATTCTGACTGTTTATTTTTTATTTGATCTACGTTCCAATCTTTTATTATATTTTTTGCATCTGCCCATTTATCAATTTTTATAAATGGATTGCCTGGAAATAAACGATCATAATATTTATATGCATTTTCAACAATTGGAATACACTCACATTCTAAGGCTTCATAAAGTCTATAGGTTTCAGGATGAAAAAATCCATTTGGGCAGGGTAAAAATTCAGTTGACGATAATATGTCGCTCATTTTATCAACAGATATTATTTTAACATCAAATTTTTCTGTTTTATGACAATAAAAAGGTTTAATTTTTGAAAATTGAAATAGCAAGTCATGTCTACTAGACTTGTGCGGGGTTCCGGTAAAAGCCCACTTATATTTTTTATTACTTTGATTATTATATAAAATTCCAGATTTATATCCGATGGGTAAGCAATTAACTTTGTTGTTTTTAAAATATTTGTTTTGGCAGAAAGCTCTCCAAATATGATTACAATTATCATAAACTTCTGATAACTCATAAGTTCCGGTTTCATCACCCAAATGAAACAAAAATACTTTTGAACAAGTCATTTTTATTTTTGTATAAAAATTTTTTTTGTTTTCGATGCTAGAGTCAATAATTATAACTGTATCTTCCTGCTCTAATTCAGTCTCGTTTTGAATAATAGTGTATTGTATCTTTTTAAGAATTTCATAAATCCATTTATCAGAACTATTTTTATGATAAATGCCCCATCCATAATTATTTTTTTGAATTTTTCTCTCTTTTTCATATACTGAGTTGGGTAAAGGTTGATTGTGGGTATTCCAAAGTAATTTAATCATTGAAGATTAAAATTTTATTTTTCCAAGAAACTTTTAAGATGCTTTGATCTACTTGGATGTTTAAGCTTTCTAAGTGCTTTTGCTTCTATTTGTCTTATTCTTTCTCTGGTTACAGAGAATTGCAAGCCAACTTCTTCCAAGGTATGGTCTGTATTCATTCCAATTCCAAATCTCATTCTAAGAACTCTTTCCTCTCTTGGGGTAAGAGTTGCCAAAATTTTGGTTGTTGATTCACCCAAATTTGATCTTATTGAAGCATCAAGTGGCTGTAACGCATTTTGATCTTCTATAAAATCTCCTAAGCTACTGTCCTCTTCATCACCCACTGGGGTTTCTAGTGAAACAGGTTCTTTAGATATTTTTAAAACTTTTCTCACCCTGTCCAAAGGCATGGCGAGTTTCTTTGCGAGTTCTTCCGGTGTTGCTTCTCTCCCTTGTTCGCTCAAAATTTGTCTAGACGTTCTTACTATTTTATTAATAGTTTCGATCATATGAACTGGTATTCTAATTGTGCGAGCTTGATCAGCGATTGATCTAGTAATAGCTTGCCTAATCCACCAAGTTGCATAAGTTGAAAATTTATAACCTCTTTGGTATTCAAATTTATCTACAGCTTTCATTAGGCCAATATTTCCCTCCTGAATTAAATCTAAAAACTGCAATCCTCTATTTGTATACTTTTTGGCAATAGATATTACCAATCTAAGATTAGCTTCTACCATTTCTTTTTTGGCTACTCTCGATTCTCTTTCACCTTTTTGAACTTTGCTTACTAACTTTTTAAAATCAGAAAGAGGTAAACCAATTTTTTTACTAAATTCTATTAATCTATCTTTTATTTCTAAATATTCTTTACCTTTTTTTTTGAAAAAACTTTTCCATTTGTCATTTTCATTTAAAAACGATTCAAAGTTTGGGTTTATTTCATTACCAACATAATATTTAAGAAATTCTTCTCTACTAATTTTATTTTCAATCACCAATCTCATTAAAACGCCTTCCAAAGAAGTGATTTTTTTATTTTCTTCTTGGTGTATTTTAAGCAAATTTTCTAATGCACCAGCATTAAGTTGGAGGGTTTTGACTTTAGTGATTATTTCATTTAGCAATTTTTGATAGGTTTTTTCTTTTGCTCTTGAAAATTCTTTTACATTTAATACACAGTTTAATTTATCGTTTTGGGTTTTTTTTAGTTTTGCATAATCTTTGCAAAGAGTATTAAAAGTTAAAATTATTTGTGGCTTTACTTCTTCTTCCATGGCTGCAAGAGATGGATTAAACTCATCCTGTTCTGTTTCAGCTTTATCTTTATCTTTGTCTTTGTCTTTATTTTCATTTGCATTTAATTTTTCATTGTTATCTTTTTTTGGATTTGGAATTTTGTTTTTTTTATCACTTGTGCTTTCTTCTTCATTTTCAGACTCACCATAAGAAGAATCAATATCAATAATTTCTCTCACTAGCAGTTCGCCACTTTCTAGCTTATCTTTCCATTCAACAATTTTATCAGCACTTGAGGGACTTTCAAAAAGTCCATTGATCATAAAATCTTTCCCAGCTTCTATTCTTTTGGCTATTGCTATTTCACCTTCTCGAGAAAGAAGTTCAACTCCACCCATTTCTCTTAAATACATTCTTATAGGGTCGTCGCTTTTCTCTGTATTTTTATTTTTTTCACTATCTCCAGAAGATGTTTCTCTTTTTTTGTTTTGACTAAATTCAGATTTTTTAGTTACTAGGCAAATCTTATTATCAAAAATATGTAAAAAAGCCGCTTCCACATTTTCTTGACTAAAGTGTCTTTTTCCAAGTGATTTTGTTAACTCTTCATAAGTAATGAATCCTCTGTGAATCCCTTTGTCTAGAAGTCTTTTAAATGATTTTGTAATTAATTTTTCCACAGTATCTATTGCCTTTAATAACTAAATTGAACACTCATATATAATAATAAAACTAATAAAATCTAGAGCTTATTTAGCCCCCTTTTAGTTGATTTCTAAGAGATAAAAGCTCAGAATAAAGATTTTCATCAAGATTCGCTGACACTTTGTGTTCTAGCGAATCAATTCTTTCTTCTAATTCAATTTTTCTAACTCCTTCAACCACTTCTTTAAACATGAGAATAACTTCATCAACACTTTTGTTGTTATGAATTATTTTGATTGGAGCATTATCATTTATTATGTTTATTAAATTTTTGAATTTTTCTTCAAAATCGTCAACATGTAGTTCTTTTTTATCAAAGTATTTTTCTGACAATAAATAATCCATTAATTTATTTTTAAATTCATTTCTTTCATTGTTTAAAAAATTTACTTCTGACATTAGTTCTATATTTTTTCTAAAAATATCAAGATTATGTATAATCAAAAATAAAAGAGAAAGTTCTTTTAGATCTCTTTCCTTAAACTTATTTCTTTGTTTGTTAATTTCTTTGGTTTGCTCCAGTGGGTTTGAAAAAGATTTTCTTTTTAAATAATTATTACGTCTAAAATTAATATTGGGTGTAAGTTCATTAATTTTTTGAATATAACTATCAAGAAAATATTTTGCTAACACTTTATCTTTTATATCTTTGCATAGTATTTTAATTTTTTTTTCAAACATAGTTAAAGATTGTGGATTGTTTTTGTCTACTTCTTTATAATATGTATTCCAAATAAAGTTTTGAATACTCACTTTAGTCTCTGTAAAATTTATAAAAGCATCCTTTCCTTTTTCATTTATGAATGCATCAGGATCTAGATTTTCTGGTAAAGTAAGAAAATAAACATTTGTATCTGGTTTCATTATTGGAAATAATTTTTCAGCAGCACGAATTGCTGCTTTTTTTCCACTATCGTCACCATCTAAGCATATAATAGGGTTTTTAAAAAACTTCCAAATTAATTCGATTTGTCTTTCTGTCATTGCAGTTCCAAGATTTGCAACACTGTTTACTAAACCAAATTTATGTAAATTGACAGCATCCATGTATCCTTCAACTATAAATACTGAATTTTTTTTATCCCTAAATTCTTTGGCGGCATTTAAATTGTACAAATTATTTCCTTTTTTATAAAATTCGGTTTCGGGAGAATTAATATATTTAGCAAAAGTATTTTTGAATAATGATCTTCCTCCGAAAGCGATAAAGCTGCCATTTAAATTTTTAACTGGAAAAATAATTCTATTTCTGAATCTGTCTGCATATTGTTTTCTTTTTTCATCAAAATAATAAATTCCAGATAAACTTATTTGTTTTTCGTCAAAATCTTTTTTTAGCTTACTGTAAAAATCATTATTGCCTGGCGAATAACCAATTTTGAAAAAATCAATTTCTTTTCTTGTTAATTTTCTGCCGTCTAAATATTTAGAAATATCTGGATGTTTTCCTGAGATAAGTTCCTGATAACAGAAATCAGAATATTTCTCTAAAATACTTTTATAAATTTTCCATCTTTTTTCTTTTTCTTCATCTTGTTTGGTAAACCTATAAGCTTTCATTCCTGCATCCTCTGCAAGTGTACGCACTGCTTCTCCAAATTTGTAATTTTTTGTTTTCATTAAAAAATCAAAAATATTTCCATGTTCAGCTGTGCTAAAGCAATGATAAAAACCTTTTTCATCATTTATTGTGAATGAAGGAGTTTTTTCATTTGTAAAAGGAGACAATCCAATAAACTCTTTTCCTCTTTTTTTTAATTTAACAAATCTTCCAATTACTTGTGATACTTTTAATCTAAGTTTAATTTCGTCAAGATATTCTTTGGGGTACTTCATCAACTTAATAATCCTCTAACTATTTTATTAACTTTAGAAAAATCAATTGAATCTGAATACTTCTTTTTTAATAATCCCATAATTTTTCCCATATCTTTAATGCTTGAGGCTCCAGAAGTCTTTACCGTCTCTAAACAAATTTTTTTTGTTTCTTCGTCGTTGAGCTGTTTAGGGAGAAACGAATCAATTATTAAGATTTCCTCTTCCTCTTTTTTTAGCAAATCTGGTCTTTGACCTTTTTTATATAATTCTGCCGAATCTTGTCTTTGTTTCTTCATTTTTCTCAAAACTTTCAAAATATCATCATCTGTGGCAATTTCCTTTTTTTCGCTATTTCTTTTTTCAATATCCTTGTCTTTAATTGAGGAAAAAACTAAACGTAAAGTAGAAACCAAGTTTTTGTTTTTACTTTTTAATGCAGCGATCAGCTCTTCGTTTATTTTTTTTCGTAATGACATGAATTAATAAAATAACAATTTACTTTAATCACTTAAGTTCTTCAAAAGAAAAAGATTCTACTTTAACGAGATAAAAAATTATTAATACTAATGTTGCGCAAAATCATCTTTTATAGTAAAAACCTTTAACTCATGAGTTGTATTTGGTGGTAAAAACAAATTTAACCCATAAATCAAAAGATAATCTTAGAAAGATTAATCCCACAGGAATTTTAGTTTTAGAAGATGGTAGTTTTTTTGAAGCTCAAGGATTTGGTTTTGAAAGCACATCGACAGGGGAAGTGTGCTTTAATACTTCTATAACAGGTTATCAAGAAATAATATCAGATCCTTCTTACGCAGATCAGATAATTAACTTTACTTTCCCTCATGTCGGTAATGTTGGAACAAATAATGATGATAACGAATCTGATAAAATTTGGACAAAAGGTATAATCTTAAATTCAGAAATTTCTAATCCTTCAAACTATAGAGCTTTAAAACACTTAAACGACTGGCTTATAAAAAATAAAATAGTAGGTATTACTGGTCTAGATACTAGAAGTTTAACAAGTTTTATAAGAGACAAAGGGGCGCCAAAGGGAACTATTTCTTTTTCTAAAAAAGGAAACTTCAATATTAATAAACTAAAAAATTTATCCAAAAAATGGAGTGGATTAAATGGTCTAGATTTGGCAGAAAAAGTTACAACTAAAAAAAATTATAAATGGGCTGGATTTAAAACTTGGTCAAAGAAAAATCAATTTACCAAAAATAAAATTAAATCTTTCAAAGTTGTCGCTATTGATTATGGAATAAAAAAAAATATCCTAAGATATTTTTCTGATTTTAAGTGTGAAGTCACTATAGTTTCTTGTAAAACAAGTGCAGCAGAGATATTAAAGATAAAGCCTGATGGTGTATTTTTATCTAACGGACCCGGTGATCCTGCTGCAACAGGAAAGTATGCTATTGGAATTCTTAAAAGATTAATTAAAGAAGGAATGCCTATTTTTGGAATTTGCCTCGGACACCAAATATTATCACTGGCGCTTGGTGCTAAAACAAAAAAAATGAAACTTGGACACAGAGGAGCTAATCACCCTGTAAAAAATTTAATCAAGAATAATGTAGAAATTACATCTCAAAATCATGGCTTTGAGATTATTAAAGAAAGTTTACCAAAAAATGTTGAGATAACTCATAAATCTTTGTTTGATAATTGTATTGAAGGCATTAGGTTAAAAAATAAACCAATTTTCTCTGTTCAATACCATCCTGAGTCTAACCCAGGACCTCAAGATAGTGTCTATTTATTTCAAGAATTTATTAATCATATGAAAAAAAATGCCAAAAAGAAAAGATATTAAAAAAATTTTAATAATTGGTGCTGGCCCAATAATCATTGGCCAAGCATGTGAATTTGATTACTCGGGAACACAAGCTTGTAAAGCTTTAAAAGATGAAGGTTATAAAATTATTTTATTAAATTCAAACCCCGCAACAATTATGACTGACCCGAATGTTGCTGATAAGACTTATATTGAGCCAATAACTTTAGAAATCCTAGAAAAAATTCTTAAAAAAGAAAGACCTAATGCAATTCTTCCAACTATGGGTGGACAAACTGCATTGAACATAGCGATGGATGCAGAAAAAAATAATCTTTTAAAAAAATATAAAGTTGAGCTTATAGGTGCAAAATCTAAAGCAATCTCTAACGCTGAGGATAGACAGAAATTTAGAAAAAACATGCTCGAGATAGGTTTAGATTTACCTAAATCAAAAGTAATTAAAGATATTAAAGAGGCTAACCAAGCTTTAAAAAAAATTGGGTTGCCAGCAATAATTCGGCCTTCTTTTACTCTAGGTGGTTTAGGTGGTGGTATTGCCAAAACTAAACAAGATTTCCTTAAAATAGTTAAAGATGGGTTAAACGAATCTCCTTCAAATCAAGTTTTAATTGAAGAATGTTTAGAGGGGTGGAAAGAGTTTGAAATGGAAGTCGTTCGAGACAAAAAAGACAACTGTATAATTATTTGTTCAATTGAAAATATTGATCCAATGGGAATCCATACTGGGGATTCGGTGACTGTGGCTCCTGCCTTAACTTTGACTGATAAGGAATATCAAATTATGAGAAATGCTTCTATAGCATGTCTTAGAAAAATTGGAGTAGAAACTGGAGGTTCAAACGTTCAGTTTGCAATCAATCCTAAAAATGGAAGAATGGTTATCATTGAAATGAATCCAAGAGTATCAAGATCATCTGCTCTTGCTTCTAAAGCTACCGGTTTTCCAATCGCAAAAGTAGCTGCTAAACTTGCCGTAGGTTATACTTTAGATGAATTAAAAAACGAAATTACAAAAACAACTCCGGCTTCTTTTGAGCCTACTATAGATTATGTTGTAACAAAAATTCCAAGATTTACTTTTGAGAAATTTGCAACTTCACCAGCAATACTTGGAACTTCAATGAAATCAGTTGGAGAGGCAATGGCAATAGGTAGAAATTTTAAGGAATCTTTACAAAAAGCTTTAATTTCACTAGAAATTGGTTTCTCTGGTTTGGACAGAATCTTTAAGCTTAGTAAAAATCAAATAGAAAAAAAACTCAAAGAAAATATACCAAATAAAATTTTGTTGGTTGCTGAGGCTTTCAGAAAAAAAATTAATATTAAAAAAATACAAAAACTATCAAAAATAGATATTTGGTTTTTAAACCAAATTAAAGAAATCGTAGATTTGGAAAATAAGATTATAAAAACTGGTTTACCTAAAAATTATGTTGAGTTTAATAGAATCAAGTCTATAGGTTTTTCAGATAAAAAATTATCAGAACTAACAAAAGTTTCTGAATCAATGGTAAGAAAAAAAAGAAGCATTCTTAAGGTGTTGCCGGTTTTTAAAAAAGTTGATACTTGCGCTGCAGAATTTAAATCTTTTACACCCTATATGTACTCGACCTATCAAAGAGATTTTTCTGGTAAATCTGAGTGTGAAGCTGACCCATCTTTGAAAAAAAAAATAATTATTCTTGGAGGTGGACCAAACCGTATTGGTCAAGGAATAGAGTTTGATTATTGTTGCTGTCAAGCGAGCTACGCTCTAAAGAAAGAAGGTTTTGAAACTATAATGATTAATTGCAATCCTGAAACCGTTTCAACCGACTATGACACAAGTGACAGGCTTTACTTTGAACCTCTCAAGGAGGAATTTGTTAATAATATTATTAATATAGAAAAGAAAAAAGGAAGTTTAATTGGAGTAATAGTTCAATTTGGCGGTCAAACACCAATACAGCTAGCTAAGTTTCTAGACGAAAATAAATTACCAATTCTTGGAACCCAATATACCTCTATAGATCTAGCTGAAGATAGAGAAAGATTTAAAAATCTTTTGGATAAATTAAAATTAAAGCAAGCTAAAAGTGGAATTGCAAAATCTTATAGTCAAGCCATAAAAATTGCTAAAAAAATTGGATTACCTTTAGTTGTTAGACCTTCCTATGTTTTGGGTGGCAGAGCAATGGAGATAGTTCATGAAAAAAATCAGCTTAAAAATCTTGTAGAAGAAGCATTTAAAGCTGCAGAAAATAACCCAATATTAATTGATAAGTTTATTAATAACGCAATGGAAATAGATGTTGATGCTATTTCAGATGGCAATGAAGTTTTTGTTGCTGGAATAATGCAACATATAGAAGAAGCTGGTATTCACTCCGGTGACTCTGCGTGCTGCCTACCTCCTATATCTATTAAGGAAAAATTAATACTTGAGATAAAAAATCAAACAAAAAAATTAGCTTTATCTTTAAAAGTAAAAGGCTTCATAAACATACAGTTTGCAATTAAAAATGATGAAATTTATGTAATTGAAGTAAACCCAAGAGCTAGCAGAACTGTACCCTTTGTTTCAAAAGCTACAGGAATTCCTCTAGCTAAAATTGCATCAATAGTAATGACTGGAAAAAAATTATCAAAATTTAATCTAAAAAATAAAAATATGGGAATGTATGCTGTTAAAGAAGCCGTATTTCCATTTAATAAGTTTCCAAATGTTGACGTGTTATTAGGTCCAGAAATGAAATCTACTGGGGAGGTAATGGGCTTTGATAAAGATTTTGGTCTAGCGTTTGCCAAAAGTCAAATTGCTGCTGGAAACTCATTGCCAATAAAAGGGTTGGCATTTATTTCATTAAAAAAGAAACATCAAGATGAAGGTATAAACTTAGCAAAAAAATTAGTTGAATTAAATTTCACACTTTGTGGAACTGAAGGTACTGCAAATATAATTAAAAAAAATGGTATCAAATGTAAAAAAGTTAATAAAGTAAGTGAAGGTTCCCCTCATATTGTTGATATATTAAATTCAAAAAAAATTTCTCTAGTAATAAACACGTCTGAAGGAAAACGTATTTCTTCAGTTAAAGACTCTACATCTTTAAGAAGAGCGACATTAATCAACAAAGTTCCATATTGCACTAACATGTCTACTGCTTATGCGTGCTTAGAGGGTATTAAGTCTCTTAAATCAAAAAAAATTACAGCCACTTCTCTTCAAGATATTAAATAAGCAATATTAAAATTTTTATTATTAAACTATTTTACTTTCCAATCTGTAGGAAATGTAACATAATTAACTTGTAAGCATCTTCTCTCTTTTTTAATTTCTTTTTTTTCCATACCGTGCCATGTGTTTGGTCCACTTGTAAAAAAATATCCATAATTATCTTTGTAGGGGACCGTTTTAACTTTATTTAATTTTTCATCATAAAAATCTGTTCCTAAATTTTCAGATTCGTCAAATGGGTTTGCGAAAAAAAGACCTGAAATTAATTTTTCTTTAATATCGCAATGAGGTTTTAACCAAAATCCTTGGCGGTCACATATTATTTCAACTCTTACATATGAATTGGAAAGATCTCTTTTTATTAATTCACTAATATAACTGTGAGTATCCTTTGATCTAAGTTCTTCTATCAAGCTACTTATATTGGGAAAATCTTTTGAATTATCCTTGCTAACAAAGCATCTAAATTTTATTGCTTTTCCTCCATTTGATATACCCTCCCTGAATTTTCCCTCACCTCCATCAACAGCTCTAGTTCCATCATAATTTATATTCTTTTTGGTTAGATCTGTAATTTCAGTTTTACAAATTTCTTTTATAGTCTCTTCTGTTAAAGGTTCATTTAACTCCCAATGACTAAATGGATCATTGAAATGTTTGCTCCCCTTTTTTAAAGAATTTAGAAATTGCATAGGTTTAATTTTTTATTTCATTTTTTAATTTATTGGCAATTTTTATTGCTTCATTATATTTTTTGTATGTCCAGGTTTTGTCTAGCGGTAAAATATTATTTTTAATAATACCCATACGCTCAAATAGCTCAAAGAATCTTTTAAACCTATATATATTTTTTTTTTCTTTCATATGTGCAACATAAATTGGCTTTCCAGAAGCCACAGCTTCGGAAATCATTGAAATGGAATCGCATGTAACGACAACATATGTTGCTAACGCATATGCTGATAAATAAGCTTGTTTATCAACTGAATCCACCACATGTCCAAACTTACTCATTTCTTTTTTTGCTAATTCAATAATTTTTTTAGGGGTCCGCAAGGATGGAACTATAATAACTTCATAACCTTTGCCTATAAAAGTGTATTTTATGGAATCAAATATTTTAATTAATTGGTCGTTGCTAAAACTATAGTATTTGTTTGGCCCACCAAGAATTATTGAGACTATTTTTTTACTTTTTATTTTATTAGCTAAATAGTCTTTGGCTGCCTGTATTTCTTCATAAGTAATGTGGTGAATTGCACCTTCAGAATGAATTACATTAGATCCATAATACTTATCATGCATAGGAGAAATAACTTTATCAAAATGTTTAGAATCTACTTTTGGATTTTGAATATGAATGGTAAATAGCTTGGGGTTTTTTTTCTTAAGAAAAATGGATGGGATTACACTTTTTCTTCCACATGAAATTACTATGTCAAATTCCTTATTTTCAGTTATATAAGTTTTATCTTTTAAAACTATTCCAGAGATAGGTGAAAATTTAGGTGGTATTAAATTCCACGGAAAGCTTAATCTTACAATTTTATGGCTATATTCAGCACCTAAGGCTTTTGCCATCCCTTCCACTTGGCTTATCATGCCATGCATTCCCTCAGTTAGGAGTAAAGCTTTTAGTTTTCTCATATATACTTGTATATATTTCTAAATTTAATTTATCCACAGCATAATAAATAGGTTTTCTTTAAAATGATAAACCTTTATACATCCTCAATGGAAATATGCGTATTGAAGAAGATATCAAGTTAGATTATGCCGATGTGCTCTTTAGACCTAAAAGAAGCACTTTATCAAGCCGTAAAGACGTAGAACTTAAGCGAACCTATAAATTTAAATATAGTAATCACCAGTGGACAGGTACACCTATTATTGCAGCTAATATGGATGGTGTTGGAGAATTAGAAGTTGCAAAAAGTTTAGCTAAATTTGAAATTATGACATGCTTAACTAAACAGCATGATCTTAAAATAATTAAACGTAGCCCAGCAATAAAAGGAATTTTTCCCCATTTGGCATTAAGCACAGGAACTAGTGACAAAGATTATAAAAGACTTAATGAAATTTTAAAAGAATTTAGCTTCTTTGAATTTATTTGTATTGATATTGCAAATGGTTACTCAGATCACTTTAGTAAATTTATTAGATCGGTAAGAGAAAAATATCCAACTAAAACTATTATTGCCGGAAATGTGGTTACAGCTGACATGACGCAAGAGTTAGTAATGAGTGGTGCTGATATAGTAAAAGTTGGAATAGGTCCAGGAAGTGTATGTACAACGCGAATACAAACAGGGGTAGGTTATCCTCAGTTAAGTGCTGTGATAGAATGTGCAGATGCTGCTCATGGATTAGGTGCCCACATTATTGCTGATGGTGGTTGTACTTGCCCAGGCGACGTGGCTAAAGCTTTTGGTGGAGGTGCGGACTTTGTAATGTTAGGTGGCATGTTTGCTGGACATGAAGAAGGTGGTGGGAAAAAAACTAAAAAAAATGGTTCACAATTTATAGAATTTTATGGATCTAGTTCTGATACGGCTCTTGATAAACATTATGGTGGTCTTGCTGACTATAGAAGCAGTGAGGGTAAAAAAGTTCAGTTAAAATACCGTGGAAAAATAAAAGATACTGTTTTAAATATACTGGGTGGTGTTAGAAGTAGCTGTACTTACGTAGGAGCTCCTTCGCTAAAACAGTTAAGCAAATGTACAACTTTTATTAGAGTTAACCAACAATTTAATGATACGTTTAAATAAATTTTGAAAGCTTTAAATTTATTTAAAAACACCCATATAACTTATTGAAATGCAAAACGATTCTACGAAACATACAAAAGTATTAATTATAGGCTCTGGTCCAGCTGGTTACACAGCTGCAATTTATGCCGCTAGAGCTATGTTAAAACCAATTTTAGTATATGGATCTGAACCTGGTGGACAGCTAAGCACTACTACCGATGTGCAGAATTATCCTGGGTATTCTGATGTTATACAAGGACCTTGGTTAATGGACCAAATGAAAGAGCAATCTAAAGCAGTTGGAACTGAGATGATTGAAGATCATATTAAAAAAATTGATTTAACTAAAAAACCTTTTAAAGCTACTGGAGATAGTGGCCAAGAATATACAGGTGATACAGTTATAATTTCAACTGGGGCACAAGCAAGATGGTTAAACTTAAAATCTGAACAAGAATTTAGAGGTTTTGGTGTTTCTGGCTGCGCAACATGTGATGGTTTTTTCTTTAAAGAAAAAGAAGTTGCTGTAATTGGAGGAGGAAATGCTGCGGTTGAAGAAGCAATGTTTTTAACCAAATTTGCTAAAAAAGTAAAACTTATACATAGACGTGATAAATTAAGAGCAGAAAATTTACTACAAAAAAAATTAAAAGAAAATCCAAAAATTGAGATTATTTGGGATTCTGTTCTAGAGGAAGTTTTGGGAGATAAAAATCCAAAAGGAGTCACGGGAATCAAAATTAAAAACATTAAAACTAACAAATCTTCTGAAATTAAACTCCACGGTCTCTTCATAGCGATAGGTCATGATCCAGCTACATCTTTGTTCAAAGATCAATTGGATGTGGACAAAGAAGGATATTTAATAACTAAACCAGATTCTACTGTAACTAATATTCCTGGGGTTTTTGCAGCGGGGGATGTTAAAGATAAAATTTTTAGACAGGCGGTTACAGCCGCTGGGATGGGCTGTATGGCTGCACTTGAAGCAGAAAAACATTTATCAAACAACTAAACTTAAAAAAAAGTCAAATTTGCTCATAACAAATAGCAAGTAAACAGCTATATTAATTTATGGAACAGGGAAAATATATTAAGACTTTTAAATTATTGCTTCCTTACTTGTGGCCGGAAAAGAGAAGGGATTTAAAGACAAGGGTTAGTTTTGCTGTTGTCGCTTTAATCTTTGCAAAAATAGCAAGCGTTTGTACCCCGTTAGTATTAGGGGGTGCAGTAAACTCTCTAACAGAATTAAGCTCAGGTATTAATTTATTTATGTTGGTACCAGTCGCTTTAATAGCTGGTTATGGTGTAACAAGAATAATTGCTTTCACATTCGTTCAGGTTAGAGATGCCTTATTTTCAAAAGTTTCTCAACACTCTATCAGACAAATATCTTTAAATATGTTTAGGCATTTGCATAGTCTTTCGTTGCAATTTCATTTGAACAGACAAACAGGAGCACTAGCAAAATATATAGACAGAGGTACTAAAGGAATAGATTTTCTTTTAAGATATGTGTTGTTTAATGTTGCTCCTACCTTTTTTGAGATCTTCCTGGTTTCTGGAATTTTATTTTATCTGTATGGACCATGGTATGCCGTTATAACACTTACAACTATTGGGCTATATTCTTATTTAACTTTTCAAATAACTGAGTGGAGAAATGAATTTAGAAAAAGAATGAACCAGGCTGATAACGAAGTTAGTACAAAAATGATTGATAGTTTATTAAACTTTGAGACAGTTAAGTATTTTAATAATGAAAATTTTGAATTTGATAGACTTGATAAATCTTTGAAAGATTATGAATTAGCAGCCAATCAAAGCAGGCATTCACTTTCATTATTAAATGTAGCTCAAACATTTATTATAATGCTTGGAATTACTATCATGTTGGTGATGTCTGCATACGGCATTAAAGATGGAGATATCGATGTTGGGGGATTTGTGGTTATTAATGCTTATATGTTGCAGTTATACCAACCATTAAACTGGCTGGGTTCAGTCTATAGAGAAATTAGACAAGCGCTAACCGACATGGAAAATATGTTTAGTTTATTAGAGGTGTCAACGGTATCCAAAGATAACCTTGAGGATATACCTCAAGATAATAATGCTGAAATTAGATTTGATAAAGTTAGTTTTGATTACGATGTAAGAAGAACTATTATTAAAGATATTTCATTTACAGTTCCAAATGGAAAAAAGGTTGCGATTGTAGGACCTACCGGGGCTGGCAAATCAACAATCAGCAGATTGCTTTTTAAATTTTACGATCCTAAAGCAGGAGGAATTTATATTAACAATAAAAATATAAATAACATTTCCCAAGGGTCTTTAAGACAAATCATTGGTGTCGTTCCACAAGACACAGTTCTATTTAATGATACAATTTATTATAACATAGCTTATGGAAATACTGAGGCCACTAAAGATAAGGTTATTAATGCAGCTCAAAATGCGGATATACATAATTTCATATTAGATCTTCCAGACGGTTATGAAACAATCGTTGGAGAAAGAGGGTTAAAATTATCGGGTGGTGAAAAACAAAGAGTAGCTATTGCAAGAACAATTTTAAAAAATCCTAAAATATTTTTCTTTGATGAGGCAACATCGGCTTTGGATAGTAGTACAGAAAAAGAAATTCAAAAAAACCTAGAAAATATCTCTAAAGATAAAACAACTTTAATAATTGCACATCGTCTATCTACTGCCGCAAACGCTGACAATATTATTGTCCTTGATAAAGGTGTTATCATTGAGCAAGGAACTCATGAAAGCTTATTGTTACAAAAGGGTAAATATTTTGAGATGTGGGAAAAACAAAAACCTGAGTAAAGATTAATTATGATTTATTTATTTCAACAATTTGGCTAGACTCAAAAATCGTTTGTTGAAAATCATTTTGGGCAACAATTAACATCACTTTTGCAACTTTTTCAGAGTGAATCGGTTTCATCTTCTTTAATCCTCTTAAAAATAAAGGAGAAAACATTTTCATAACAAATATACCTA
>Ga0209709_10002314_pt1 | contig 16766 bp, 4 predicted proteins | sample ArcticOcean_MG_C_2_FD_187435 | JGI IMG/M metagenome (GOLD analysis project Ga0209709, IMG submission 187435) | Marine microbial communities from western Arctic Ocean - ArcticOcean_MG_CB4_136 (SPAdes) (version 2) | ecosystem: Environmental > Aquatic > Marine > Oceanic | place: Arctic Ocean... | reverse complement strand
ATCTATACTTGGTAATACATCTGTGTTAACAGGTACTAGTGGGCATAAAATTATAGGGTATTTTGTAGATGAAACAAACAATTTCATCTATTATTTTTTAACTGACTTTGATGGTAATTTAAGTGAGCGTACCACAACAAGTAGTATATGTACAATAAACAGGTTTGACATAAATACAAACAATAACGTTGTTTTGGTTAGTGGTTACTTTTTAAATTTCTCTAAACAATACCACATGTATGGTATAAATTTAATGGAAAATCTATTGTTCTGGACAGATAATAGAAATCAACCAAGAAAAATAAATGTTAATACAGCTTTAGGAGACTCTACTTATTATACAACAGAAGATCAAATATCTGTTTGTAAATTTGCTCCATATGATGCACCAGACTTTGTGAACCTAAGGTCTACTTTAGTTACAAAACCATCGAGTATGAGTAACGCACAAAATACTTCTACTGTCACTATAGGAGGTGTGGAAATTGCTGCAGAAAATTTAAACGTAAGAAATTACCGTAATGGTGACCCTATAACAGAAGCACAGACAGATGTGCTGTGGGCGGCAGCTGACAGTGCTGGAGATGGAGCATGGTGTTATTTTTCAGGATCAACTTCAACCGTATACCCCTATGGTGTCTTATATAACAAGTGGGCCGTAGAAGACGTGCGTGGGCTAGCACCTATCGGTTATACAGTAGCTTCATACACCCAATTAGATGACATATCTACATCATCAGCAACTATAGGTAATGAATTAAAGAAAATAAAAGGATGGACCCCAACCTCTCTTGGATTAAATCAATTAGGTTTTAATGGTGTTCCTTATGGTTATAGAAATGCTGATGGAACTTTTCCCTCACCTGCACCTGACATCAGACTATCGGTTGCCTCTTTTTGGAATTCAACGGACAATAAATTTTTTTACTTATCAACAAGTGCATCTACAGGTACGTATGGTAATGTGTATGATTTTACAGAAAACGCAGCGTTAGGCACAGCCCCCAAAGGTGCTGGTAGATCAGTTAGAGTCGTGAAAGATAGTGGTTATCAAGGATGGAGTGGAGATCCGGAGTTCTTAACAGATAGATTTGTTAAATTTAGCTATAGATTTAAATATGATGATAATGAATATTCTGTTATAGCGCCATTTAGTCAAGATGTTTTTATACCTCAACAAAATGGTTTATTTGAAGCTGGAGATGAAGAAGCTGCTTTTAGAACAACTGTTGTGGAATTTATGCAAAATAATATTAATAATGCTATATTAAATATTGTTTTACCATCTAAAGATATTATCAAAGATTATAAGGTAAAAGAAATAGATATTATATTTAAAGAATCTAGTGGGATACCATATCAAGTTATAGAAACAATTGACGTGGATACTCAATTTATTGACAGCTTAAACAACACAAATATATTTCAATATTCATACGAGTCAACAATACCATACAAAACACTACCTCAAAAAGAAACAACTCGCGTGTATGATAAAGTTCCAGTTAGGGCCTTAGCTCAAGAATCTTCAGGTAATAGGGTTATATATGGTAATTTTATTCAATCAAACAGTGCACCATTAGGTCTTAACTACTACATAAACACAACAGAGAAAAGCACACAAGAATACACTGAATACCAAAATCATTCAATAAAGCAAAATAGAAACTACCAAGTGGGTCTTGTATTGGCTGATAAATATGGAAGACAAACTGATATTGTTTTATCTAACTACGATGGACAATTAGATGCGCTTGGTGACCCACAACCAGGGTCTAATTATTTTAACGAATATAAAAATATTTCATTTACCTCATCCGTTTCAGCATGGAAAGGAGACAACCTACAATTGGAATTTAACAACATGATACCAGAGGGTAGAAATGGTGGTGGAGTTTCAGGTTTTCCAGGATCATACGCTAAGGGAAATTACTACACAACAACATCGGTTCAAACAGCTAACAGCACTAGTGTATGGTTTTGGAATTATAGCACTCAAACAATAACAGCAACCGCGGCACAAACTATATTTAATTATCTAGGATTACTAAAAGCCGACGCTGTTGACAGTGACAATACTTTTGGTGTTTATGTTAATTCAGGTTCTGGCTGGATCGAACAAGACGCCTCAACATATGTCGTGGAAACAGGCACTGGTAATTCGTTAAGAGTAACTTTTACAACGGGTGTAACAGAGGGCTTTTTAGTTAAAGCTGAAATACTGTTTGGTGCAGAAAAAATATATAAATATAGAGTAAGAAATTTATTTGCTAACTTTTATACCGCTTCTGTTTTTTCTAAATATTTTGCAAAAGGAAAATATTTAAGAGGATTAGATAACGATTACGCAAAAATAACAAACACACTAACCGCGCCTAGTAGTCCAGATGGATACGCTGATATACACGTTGATCATGAATTGTCAACTAATTACCTTATAAACATGCCAGGTGGTAGTAGTAGGCCTGAACCGGTGGTTACAGTACCACAGGTTAATGCAACATACGATGTTGATCCGGATGGGTTTTATACATATAGGGTTGCTATAAGACAACAACAACAAGAATATTATAATGTGTATTTACCCGGAATAATAGATGGTTTACCTATAGATGCTGATACGTCTCAACAGGGAGAAACGGCATTTATAACTTTATTGTCTGATAATGTTAATAAGGTTCCTAGGGACTTGCAAGAAGTAGGACCACTTGATGATCAGTTTAATAGTGACGCAAGAGTGTGGGGTAGGGTTACTAATATAATTGGCGATAATGAACAATATTTCCCAAACACCAACACAGATAAAGTTCAATTAATTGGTACAGTATTAGATGTTTTTCCTAACATTACCACTGATACATCTGAAACACCACACATAAATGGGTTTGCAATATTTGAAGATGATACAAAGCCTAATATAGGAAGAGTAAGTACTCAAGCCGCTATTGGTTTAACTGAAGATAACTATGCAAGTGGCGGTAGTAATCCACCGCCAAATATGAAATTAGCTGTGTATGAGACCAAACCGGTTTTATCTGCATTGGAATTATATTGGGAAAGCTCTACTGCTGGTTTAGTAAGTGATCTAAATTATAATATAAAAAATAATACAACTGAAATAACAGGTAGTACGATAGAGGGTGCTGGTGGGGGATTCGATGAAGCTGATATATCTGGAACAAGTATAACTAATACTTTTTTTCCAACAAATATAGATGGTAATATAGGTGGTAATTTAGTTGTAGGCACTGGGAGTTTAACTGCTTCGATAACAACTAACGTGGCTGATGCTACGGTGGCAACGACAACAAACCCAGCAACATTTATCACTAGTGGTAGTGGAACTGGTGCGGTGTTAAGTATTACAACTGGAGCTTTAGTTGGAGACGGTGTCACGGTTGTGACTGTAATAACAAGTGGATCAGGTTATGTGGTTGGTGATACATTAACAATAACTGTTCCAGGTGCATCAACTGATCTAGTAATAACTTTAGTTGCTGATGATATAAGTACAAACCCAACTGCTCAAATTATTTCAGTAAATTCTAAATACGAAGATGGTATCCTAAACACTTCTAATAGATCATCTGAATTCTTGTTGATAAGTAACGCAAATGGTTCGTATAAAATTAATACAGCTTCCACTTTTTACGCTGGCGAAAACAACGCAACCGAAAACTTTTTTGAATTTACAATTCAATTTAAACAAGCAAACGGTTTGTTTGTTGATCAAAGTTACAACACAACCTTGACAAATATTGATCCATTGATAACGCTAAATACAACACCATTAGCTCCTTCATCAGGGACAGATGTTGAAATATTTAATTCAATAACACCCGTTCTTGGAACAACTTATGGACCAACTGGTACAAATGGTAGTGTTAACACCTCTGAATACTATCTATTCCCAAGACAAACTGGAGCAGGGTGGACTATAACAGAACTATTCATTGGTGCTACTGAAATTGCATTGGCCTCAATAGGGGATTATTTCACCGTCACACAACAAGGAAAAATAGAAGCTAGTACTGGGTATGGTTTGCAAGTTAAATCAGTGCCTACATACACATTAGTGGCGGGAACTATATTTAAGTTTAAGTTTTCTTTAAAAGATGCTTTAGGTGCAACCACTGAAACTGGTCAAATAACACTGCCAGCTGTAAGTGTATAGTAATTAATTGAATAAATAAGTGATAATAAAACATGGCGACAACAACAGTAGGAATACAATATTATAACACATATATTTTGAAAAAAATAAATTCCAGTAACGCTGATAGGAACTGGTTTGTAGAAGAAGCTAGAATAAGAGGTGGTTATAATAATGTGTCTACAGGTTTATCACCAAGGGCTTTTATTGAAACGGATACTAATGCTCAGCAATCACTAGGAAATTCTTTAATATACTCCGGGGTTTTAAACTCTAGAACAGGTATTAATCAAACAAATGTATTCTCTGCTGGAGAGGACATAACCAAAGCCGTTGATCCATCTAAAGGTACTGTTCAAAAACTCTACGCAGAAGATACTAATTTGATTATCTTCCAAGAAAGAAAAGTTAACAGAGCCTTAATAGATAAAGACGCTATATATACACAACAAGGCGAACCCATTCAAACTACTTCAAATAAAGTTATTGGACCAGTTCAATCTTATGTTGGTGAGTGGGGTATAGCAAATAACCCAGAATCATTTGCGGTTTATGGGTATAGAAAATATTTTACTGATGCAGATAAAGGATCAGTACTGAGACTATCAAGAGATGGTATTACAGAAATTTCTAATTATGGTATGTATGATTTCTTTAGAGATAACATGACTAACATTGGAAATGGAAAATTAATAGGTGGTTGGGATATACATAACAAGTGTTACACGTTATCTATACAACCACAAAGTGGAGGTTATAAAACATTAAACTTTGATGAAAATGTTTTAGGTTGGACAAGTTTATTTACATATGAGCCAGATAGTTTATTTAGCTTAACAAATAAATTTTTCTCTACAAAAGATGGTGCTATTTATCAACATTACTCTACGTTAGTTAATAGAGCTAATTTTTATACAGTACAAAATGACTCTACCATCACAACTATATTTAATCAAAACCCTTCATTAATTAAAACATTTCAAACTATTAATTACGAGGGTGCTTCTAACTGGGCATTAACAAGCTTTGTTACAAATGAAGATGAAGCCAATGCAATTGCGGTGTATAGTGTACCATTAACATTAGCAGATATGGAGTCTCAATTATTACAAAACAAATTTAAAGCAAAAGAAGATAAGTACTTTGCGAACTTAATTAACACATCCGCGGTAACACAAGGTGAAGTTATTTATGGAGCAGCAATTTCAGGAGTTAAAGGATTTTTCGCAACAGCGAAATTAACAGCCACAAACACAGCTACATCTGGAACAAATGAATTGTTTGCTACATCGACAAATTACATAGAATCTTCATATTAAATCATATGAATACAATAGTAAAAAAAATAGAAAAGTTTAGAACTAATATAACTGAATTAGAAGGTCAACTTAAAAATGTTGATAATGTTTTAGTAGGCGAGGCACTACATAAATACAATCCACTTAAACATATGTTCGGGGATGGATGTTATGTTAGGGAAATAAACACACCAGCTGATCAGTTAATTGTAACGAAGATACATAAAAAAGAACACCCATTTTTCTTACTCAAGGGAGAGTGTTCTATGTTAACTGAAGATGGTATAAAACGTATATCAGCCCCGTATTACAATATGACATTACAAGGAACTAAAAGAATTATATATACCCATACAGATCTAATGTGGGTTACAGTTCACGTGACGGAGTCAACTGACTTAGAAGAAATTGAAAAAGAAGTTATAGCTGAGAACTTTGATGATCCAGCTGTAAGTATAGAAAATTTAAAACAACTTAAAAATAATAAATTATGACTTTTGTAGCAATAGCAGTAGCGGGCGGTACATTGATATCAGGAGCGGTTAGCGCAGGTATGGCTGGCGCTGAAGCCAAGAAAGCAAAGAAAAGAGCAAATCGTGCTCAATCACGTGTGGAAGATATTGAGAGAAATAGACAAGCGGTGATAAATCCCTATGAAAATGTGGAGAACCTTAGTGATATGGCTAGTAATCTTAGTGGTATGGCTAGTAATCCGTATGCTAATTTAAGTGTAGCTACACAAGCCGCTGAGATGCAAGCAGAAGAAGCGGATATAGCTTTAGCTAATACACTGGATACATTAAGAGCTACAGGTAGTAGTGCTGGTGGGGCAACAGCCTTAGCACAAGCTGCTTTACAAAGTAAAAAAGAAATATCATCTGGTATAGAAAAACAAGAAGTTGGTAACGAAAGAGCAAGGGCAGAGGGAGAAGCTGCATTACAAAAAATAAATATGAGTGAAGCACAAAGAATGCAGATGGTTAATATGAGCGAAGGGCAGAGAATGCAAGCGGCTGACGTGCAAGGAAAAGCTTATATGTTTGAGACACAAGAACAACGTACAGCTAATGATCTAGCAAGATATTCAGGACAACAACAAAATGCAGAGGCTCAAAGAGTGGCATCTAAAGGACAGATGTTAGGAGCCGTAACAGGTACTATGAATAGTTTGGCTAATCAAGTGGGCGGTATCAACACCGCCCTAACACCACCACCACCTGACCCCGTATAAAAAATAAATAATTAAATAACATGGCAAATTTTACAATACCTTCATTATTACCAAATATTAAAGCGGCAAAAATATCAGCCAGAAACGATGCATACACTAATCCACAGGCTGTAGTAGATAGAAGCTATGAGATATTTAACAAAGGTATGCAACAAGCTATTGCTAGCGGGGTGACTGCAATGAACAACAATGCAGCGTATAGAAAAGCAGAAATTGAAGATCAGGCTAGGTTACGAAAAGAAAGTAGTAGTTTACTTGTTAATGAGCAAGCTAAAGTTCAGGGTTTAGCTAGAGTAGGAAACCCGAGGTTTGATCAAAACAAACAAAATTATATGTATGCTTTAAAAGAACGTGTTGTTGAATTAAAAAATGCTATGGACAAAAATCCTGAGCTTCAACAAGATGGTGCTAGAGCCATAGCTCAAATAAATCGTCAAATATTAGAATTCCAAGCAGCAGCGCCAAATATGGTAACTGCAATAAACACATTGAAAGAACGTTTAAAAATTGAAAAAGGAAAGTATGGTGCTATAGCATCAGAAAACGCTTCTGATATACAGAGGATATTATTAGGTATGGACCAGGGTGATGCAGATATAACACTTGTTACTGGTAAGTATGGAAATTTAGTTTTATACATGCCAGAGCAAACATACACAACCGAAGATGGGGAAGAAGTTTATACAACGGGTGCACAATTTGACATAAGTGCATTTAATAAAATGAGTGCTGATGGAGGTGAGTTATTTCAAACAGTACCTGATATAGGTGACGAATTAAAAGGAATATCCGATCAAACTATTAAGGTAGCTGGTGGAGAAACAGACAACCCATTGTATTATGAGGTTGTTACAACAGATGTTGGTAGTGGATACAGTGCAAAAAACAAAGTGTGGAGAAAAGACATGGGTGTTAAAATTCCAAAAACAATAAGATTTGATGGTAAAGACATACCAAATCCTTATTACGATTCCGAAAAGCCTGATACACCATTGAATGGTCTTATTGCTGCCAAGCAGGATTTGATTATAAATGGTTCTTTAAATTCTATAATAGATCCTAAAGATGCAACAGATAGAGATATGGCAATAATATATCAAGATTTAATGGAAAAGGGTATGGGTAAAGGTTTAGATCAATTTGCTTGGGGCGAAACTCCACCAAAAGATAGTGAGTACACATTTGAGCAAGTTAAAGCTTATCAACAACAACAAGCATTAAAATGGTTATCAAATAGAGCCATTGATGATTACGGTATTAGTCAAAAAATGGACAATCTTGTTTCTAGCGGTGGAGGTACGGGTGGAACTGAAGCGGAAAGAAAAGCATCAGGTATTCAACAAGCAATAGAAACTGCTTGGGGTAAGGCTACTGATGATAGTGACGAATCTAACGCACTTGCGGATTTTGATTCACTTCAAGGTTACAATGGAATGACAATAGTGGCTCAAGAACAATCTGATGGTACAAACAGTGAAACTGTTTTTAAGGTTATGGGTAAATCAACAGCAAATGATAAACAAGCTGAGCTTTTAGAGTTTGACGTAACACAACCTGATGATTTAAACAAATTATATAACATATTTGGACTCACTCCAAATAGAGATTATAAACAGAGCAACGTAGGACGAGTTGACAATATGAAGAACGTTAGAGCTATAGAGGATGCGGTGAACGAATTTCAATTTTCAGATGAAAAAGGTGCTGGTGATAAAGAAGATCAATTTGAGAAATTTTTAAATGAAACAGCAAGGATAAACTCAAAAGGCAATAATCCTATGTCATTAAAGAAGTATATGACAAAAATGGGATTTAAAAATTTTAATGTTTCTCAACCACACAATTGGAATGATGTAATTAGAATGAATGTAACAACTAGTGAGGGTAAAATAAAGTCTTCAGAGCACATAAACCTTAATAAAGATGATTGGAAAGAAAAAGTAATAGAATACTTCAATGGTTTTAAGGACTTTAAAACTAAAAAAGATAAAGTTAATCAAGACTACAATAATTAAATAATATGACTAAGAGATATACATCGAATAATATCGAGTATGATGTTGCAGAAAACCGTCTTGACGAGTTTTTAAAAGATCATCCAGATGCTGTTTTAATAGAAGATCAGCAAGATGGGATAGAGGTTGAACCTATTGAAGAGGTTACCAAGGATGTTGTATTAGAAAGTGGTATTCAATCTTCTACACAAGAAGATATAGATCAAGCTAATGAATTAGTGGGTGGCACGTATCAACTTCCTGAGGAAAAAGTAAAAGAAGCTATAATTAATGCTGGTAAAGCACTTGATGATATTCAACAAAACTCATCTGGTAGATATTCCAATGAACGTCTACTGAAAGAAGCAAATATGGACACGCCAGAAACCAGCGAAAGAGGCTTTAACGAGGGTATAAAGCTTCCTTATATTGAGGAGTTAATGGCAGGTGGCGTTGCTTTGGTTAAAGAGGAATATTATCAGGGAAATTTACCTTTACCTGGACCGGGATCCCCTATGGGTATGGAGTTTTTTTCACCTTATATGAAAAAATTACTTGGAAATAAAAAAAGAGACGGCAAGGATTTAATGACCGATGAGCAACAAAAAAATTATGATGCATTAACAGCCATAAAAACACAAACAGCAGAACAGATTTTAAGGAGAGATGGAAAAAATCCTACATCAGATGATGTTCAACAATACATAATAGATAACAAAGATAGTCCTGTTTTTGAACAACAACTTCGTAACACTTTTACACAGGACTATGTCAACAAAGAAAGAACCGCTTACATAAAAAATTTAAATAAGTTATTTGTTGAAGCAGAAAATCCAGCAGTTAACCTTGGACAGCTAGCGAAACAAGGTTTATTTAAATCTGAAATACAAAAGAAGGCTGAAAAAGAAGGGGAAGAAATAAAAAAAGACATAGAAGATAAAGAGAACGAAAATATAGTTTTAGAAAAAAATGCAGCATTTCAAGTTAAAGCTATTGCAGATGAAATTAATTCACTAATGAAAATTATCCCCAAAACTAGAGAAGAGGGGATTGAGATTGTAACAAAGATTAAGGATTTAATGGAAACCTATGAGGCATGGAAGCCACTGTACGAAGAATATGCTACTGATGCTATAGAAATATCTCAAGATAACGCGTCTATAAATAGATATTTAGACGCTGTTGGTAGGAACGAGGGTTGGTTAGTGAATCCCATAGGTGCGCTTGGCGTATCTGGTATTGATATGATTAATGCTTTAGGAGAAACTGCGGATAGGTTGATTGGACCAGATGCTTTTAGCAATGATGGATGGCTTCGATTTCTTGTTGATCTACCCGCTAAAGCCATACTGGGTGATAATAATTTGATCAGTAAATCTATAGAAGGTATGTCTAATATGGTAAACTACAAGCAAAGACAATTAGATGATTTTACAAAAAATATATCAGCTGGTTTAGCTGTCCCATTAAGTGTTGATGATATAGATGGGTGGACTGATTTTGGCCAATGGGCAGGTCACTTAATAGGATCGCAAACACCAAATACGGTTGTTATGTTAACAACTGGTGGATTTGCTTTACCTATATTAGGTGCTAGTGCCACAGGTACAAGTTTTCTATCAATGCAAAGAGAAATTGATTTATATGGAGCAGAGTATACACCTTTTCAAATGTACTCAGTTGCTCTTGGTACAGGTTTAGCAGAAGCATTAAGTGAAAAAGTAACATTTGGTCAGCTTAATAGAATTAAAAAAGGATTAAGCATAAACAAAAAATTAAATTATGGTATTAAAAAGTGGGCTAGAAGTTTATTAACGCAACGTGGTTTAAGTAAAACGGGTAAAGAATTGCTTATTTATGGTAAAGACACATTTGAAGAAGGATTTTCTGAGACACTAGCTGGTTACACACAGAGATATTTAGAACGTGAAATACTTGGTAAGGATGTTAATCTTTTCAACGGCATGAAGGATGAATTCATTAGTGGTGCGTTTATGAGTGGCGTGGTATACAAAGCACCGGGCATAGGGTTGGGTATGATAAAGCCTTTTCAAAGAGCTGGATCCATACAATTAATAGGAGAACTTCGTACACAGTTTAACGAAATAACAAAAAGATTAGAAGATAATCCTAACATGGTTAAGTCTCTACAAAGTGAGTTACAATCGCAAGCTCAAGAAAAATTAAACCAAATAAATCAAATTTTAAGTAAAGATATTTCTAATATTGATAAAATGACTCCTGAAGAAAAACAGAAGTTAATTGATTTTACATATAAAAAATATAAACTCCATAAATTATATGATAAGGTTCAGGGAGACGACAGTATGGATGCTGATACTAAAAAGTTTATGAACAATGCTCTTAATGGTCAGTATAAGAAGCTACAGGAACAAAAAGATATATTGCTTGGGGAAGTTAATACACGTGAAGATATTGCTACATCTAGAGCTAAACACAAAGAGGCTGGTGGTAAAGACGAGGATTTTAAAGTTATTGAAACAGACGAGGAATACAATGACACATACTCTATGAAAGACGCAAAAAAAGATTCTAAAGGTGTTCTCAGAGACGAAGAGGGTAATGAAGTATTTGCTGAGGGTCATTACACTAAAGATGGTGGAGTCGTTATAAATAGGGAGGCTATGTTAAAATCAGCAATACTAAACGGTGGTAATATATCTACAGCATCCCATGAATTATTACACAAGGTATTAGAGGTTGAATTTGCGGATCCTAAAAAAGGTAAAGCACTTGCTCGTAAATTTATGGCAACTCTTAAGAAATTTGATCCTAGAGCATATAATGATGTATATAAAAGATTAATAAATGGCGGTTATATTTCAAAAATGCCTGATAATTTAACCGAACAAGAAAAACAAGAGTTTTTAGATCAAGAAAAAGAAATGGGTTACAATGAATATTTAACCCAGTACTATGACCACGTGAGAGATAATAAAAGAAAATACAATCAACTTGATAAAGGTTTTCTAGAACAAGTTATGAATTTCTTTACAGAAAGACTTGGTAAAGTGGCTAAAGTAGATCCTAATGATATTTCTTTTAAAGATGGTAAAGATATGTACAACTTTGTGCAAAACTATGCTAAAGATATTAAAGAAGATAAAATATCAGATAGGTCTAAAGCCTTTATTAAAAAAGGAGAAGAAACAACAGTTGATACAGAATCAAAACAAACATCAGCATCAAGAAAAAAAGATACATCACAAAAAGATATTGATGAACTAGCCACACAGTACAAAAAAGATCCAGCTTCAGCTGATCCTGTTGGGTTGGTTGAACAGTATACCAAGATAGCACTAACCGCTTTGGGATATAAAGTAGGCAAAGGAACCGTGCAACCTAAGGAAGCTATTTCATTTGTTAATTCTCAATTTGATAGTATACTAAGAAGATGGGATGGTAAACAAAAATTATCAACTTGGATATACGCAAATATAAAACCTAAAAAACAAGAGTTTTACGAAAGTGAAATTGGTGATGCTGCGCAAACAACAAGTATCGATGATGAAAGGGCACAACAAATAGCTGCTGAAGAAACATCAACAACCGAAACTAAAGAAGAAAAAACAAAAACCTTAATTGATCCAAGAACTTCAACAAATGTAAAAAATAAAATAAAGGAGATTGAAAAGGAAGTTAAAATAAAAAAAGAACAAGTTGCTTTAGCTAACTTTAAATACATATCTGATAATTTTGGTACTAAGGTTGCATCTATAATTTATAATATACCTGAAGCAAAAATAAAAGATGCAACAAAAAATCTTACATACGCTAAAAAAATAATTAATGGTATACCAGAGAATTCTGAGGCAGGTAGTATACAGAGTGATTTTGCTTCTATTGATGAAGCTGGAAGATTTTTAAAAATATTACCACCTTATAATGTTTCTACTAGTGAATCTACTATTAACAAACAAGGTGAAACAATACCGGTTAGTAAAGATGTAAAAGGTAGATCTCTTGGGTTATCTGGAGTTGTCCAGGATTATTTTTATGAAAATTACATAGACCCTAAAGGAGAAATAACAAATCCCAAGGGTAGGAGTAAAGGATCAACAAGCCAACCAGTTGTTAAAAGATTAAAACCACAATTTAGAGATAATATATCTAATGAAACAATTCAACAACTGCAAAAAGATTTAGGTATAACTCCAGTTGGTAAATTAAATATATACAATAGAACTATTGGACAGTTTTTGAAAGGTGTTGCTAAATTAAAAGGAGCTATAACCGCTAATACAGTTATTGATCAACAAATAGAAAGTTTAGATGTCAAAACAGCTAAAGGTAAAAAGCAAGTTACTGCTGATACTAGAGCCGGTAGAAGTACCGTCCAAGCTAAAAAGAGAAAAGTTGATAAAGAAGGCAACCCAGTTTTACGACAAGGAAAAGAGACTATAGAGGGGGTAAAAGCACTAGGAAAAATTTTAGTACCAATATTTGGCTTAAAATTAACTAAGAAAATACTTGGGACACAAACTCTTTCTCCAGCGGGTAATAGACCGTTTGGGTATACCAAGGAAGGGGAGAAAAATAAAAATGGAGCTATAACTAGAGGTTTAAGCTTTATAACCAGTTTAATTCGGTTAAAGAAAAATTATGGTAAACGTGAGTTAGATGATTTTAAAAAGGCTTACGCGGAAGGAAAAATATCTACAGTTAATGAATTGCATGAATATCTTGATAACTTAGGTTTAGATATAGATACTAAAGATACTAATGATATTGAAAAAGCAATATTTAGTAGTAAAAAATTGATTACATCAAAAGGTGGTTTTGAAAATGTGAACAAAATAAAAACTAAACTCTTAAATGATTTGAGAGAAATTTATGCGAAGAATCCAAAGATGCTTGATGCAATTAATTCTATAACTTACAACGCAGCTTCCAGTTCTCATTGGGCTAGAAATTTAGCAACATTAATAGGGCGAGATATTGGAGAAACAAAGGGATATGAAGAACACATGATACCGTTTTTAGCTCACCATAATACATTAATCGCTGCATTAAAGTTACCCGAAAAGCAATGGAAAGAATTTGTAAAATGGTCTAATGATAACTACTGGCAAGAGGGTATATCAAATGAAACAAAAAGAACACTGGATCAGCCAACTAGAACTAATGAAATTTATGGACCATGGTTTAGTAAAGATAAATATCATCCATTACTTGCTCAACATATTAAAGAAGCTTTAGCGGGAACAAGAAAGTGGTCAGATGTTATTAGTCCAGACGTGAGAAAATATAGTGGATATAAATCTGTTAATAAAACATACAAGCCTGTTAATCCAAATACGCAGCGTAGGTTAGGGGAGACAGATGCTAAAAGATATAATGTTGAGGTTGCTAAAAAATATCAAAATAACCCTATGGTTATAGAGAAACAAAACGAACTCATATATGAAATACTAACTAAAACTGTAACCCAAAAAGACGCAGCAAAAAAATTAGAATTATTTATAAAAACTGTTCCGGAATTAAAAGCCGCGGTAAAACATTCTAAAAAAATATTTGGTAAAAAATTAAACAATACAGACACGACAGGTCAACAAGTTGATATATTAAAAACGTATGATGAAGCAGCAGATAAAGCTAGGAGTTTAAAAACACCAGAAAAGGGTATAAGTGTTTTTGATTTCGATGATACTCTAGCAAAAACTAATTCTAAGGTGCTTTATGAGTTACCTAATGGAAAGACTGGTAAACTTAGTGCAACAGAGTTTGCAGCTAAATCTGCATCGTTAGAAGATGCGGGAGCAATTTTTGATTTTAATGAATTCAGTAAGGTTGTAGAGGGTAAAAAAGGACCATTAGCAAACCTTGCACTAAAACGTCAAGGTAAATTTGGTAGTAAAGATATATTTATATTAACAGCAAGACCACAAGAGTCGGCTCAAGCTATACATGATTTTTTAAAAGGTATAGGGTTAGAAATTCCTTTAAGTAATATAACTGGATTAGAGAATGGTACACCAATAGCTAAAGCAAATTGGGTTGCTGAAAAAGCAGCTGAAGGTTATAATAATTTTTATTTTGCAGATGATCAAATTAAAAATGTTAAAGCTGTAAAAGAAATACTAGATCAAGTAGATGTTAAATCTAAAGTGCAACAGGTTAAGTTTAGTAAAAAAAGAAGATTAAATGATGAATTTAATATTATAATAGAAAAGAAAACAGGATTGGGTAGAAATAAACAATACTCTCCAGCTAGAGCAAAAACAATAGGTGCGAGCAAGGGTAAATGGAATTTTTGGATACCTTACTCCGCTGAGGATTTTGTTGGCCTTATGTATCCATTGTTAAGTAAAGGTAAAGAAGGTGATGCTCAAATGGCTTGGCTTAAAAAGAATTTATTAGACCCATTTAATAGAGCGGAAGCAGCTATGACACAAGCTAAGATCTCAGTTGCAAATGACTTTACAGCATTAAAAAAACAATTTAAAACTATACCTAAAACTTTAAAGAAAGAAGCTGTTGATGGTTTTACTTATGAAAGTGCTTTAAGGGTATACATATGGAATAAACAAGGCGATGATATACCTGGGTTAGCAAAAAAAGATATTGATGAGTTAATAAAATTTATTGAAAGTGATATAGAATTAGAGGGTTTTGCTAATGAATTAATAAGAATTCAAAAAGGTAAACCATACCCAGCTCCAACTGATACTTGGTTGGGTGGTAATCTAACAACAGATATAATAGGTGGTATAAATACTGTAAACAGAGCCGAATATCTTCAAGAATGGCAAGAAAATGTTGATATAATTTTTACACCAGAAAACATGGCTAAACTTGAAGCCACGCATGGACCTAGGTACGTAGAAGCTTTAAGAAATATTCTAACAAGAATGAAAAAAGGTACTAACAAACTGGAGACTGGCAATAGGGTTGTTAATGATATATTAGAATGGGTTAATAACTCAGTTGGTGCTATTATGTTCTTAAATACTAGATCAGCTGTTCTTCAAACAATATCCGCAATAAACTTTATAAACTGGAGCGATAACAATGTTTTAGCTGCTGGAAAAGCTTTTGCTAATCAACCTCAATACTGGAAAGATTTTAAAAGATTATTCAACTCAGACTTTTTAGTTTCAAGAAGAAAAGGTTTAAAAATAAATGTAACAGAATCAGAGATAGCAGATGCGGCAGAGAAAGGTAGTGTTAGGGGAGTTATAAGTATGTTACTTAAAAAAGGTTTTGTTTTTACTCAAATCGCAGATAGTTTTGCTATAGCATCAGGTGGTGCTACTTTCTATAGAAATAGATTAAATAAATTAATGAAAGAAGGAATGTCGGAGCAAGACGCAGAGAAACAAGCATTCTTAGATTTTTATGATGTAGCAGAAGAAAGTCAACAATCAAGTAGAACAGATAGGATTAGTATGCAGCAAGCAAGTAGTGCTGGAAGAGTGATACTAGCTTTTGGTAATACACCAATGCAGTACGGTAGGCTTATGAAAAAAGCTGCCCTTGATCTTAAAAATGATAGAGGGGATTGGAAAACTAATGTTTCTAAAATAATATATTACGGTGTAGTTCAAAATATAATATTCAATGCGGTGCAGAATGCTTTATTTGCGCTTGCATTTACTGATGACGATGATGAAGATTTTGCTAATACTAAAGTAATTAGAACAGCAAATGGTATGATGGACTCTATACTAAGAGGATTAGGCATAGGTGGAGCAGTTGTATCCACTGGTAAAAATATAATATTAAAATTAGCAGAAGAAGCTGGAAAAAGTAGACCAAAGTACGATGAAGCAGCTTGGGAAATGTTAAAATTCTCACCACCAATATCTTCTAAGATTTCAAAAGTAAGATCAGCGTTAAGGACATTAGAGTGGAATGCTAAAGAAATTCAAGAAAAAGGCTTTAGCTTAGATAATCCAGCTTACATGGCTGCCGCGCAAGTTGTTTCAGCAACAACAAACATACCTTTAGATAGGGTTATTAAAAAAGGAAATAACATAGCTGATGCTGTTGGGGATGAGTCTGAGGCGTGGCAAAAGTTAGCTTTAATATTAGGGTGGTCTATGTGGGAGCTAGAACCTCGTGGATCA
>Ga0209709_10002312_pt1 | contig 16784 bp, 19 predicted proteins | sample ArcticOcean_MG_C_2_FD_187435 | JGI IMG/M metagenome (GOLD analysis project Ga0209709, IMG submission 187435) | Marine microbial communities from western Arctic Ocean - ArcticOcean_MG_CB4_136 (SPAdes) (version 2) | ecosystem: Environmental > Aquatic > Marine > Oceanic | place: Arctic Ocean... | reverse complement strand
GAGCCAGTTTGGTTTACAGAATTTAAGTGAAGCAACATTCGTTGTTGCTAAAACTAGATTTCAAGAGTTGACTAAACAGATTACAATAGAGAGTGGTACAGACACACTTAGCGGTTCCCTTCTTTTGGAAGAAGGAACTTTGGATAGTGGAACAGTAGAGGCCTCTGCATCATTTGAAAGTGGATATATTATTTCAGAATCAACATCAACTAATTCAGATAGACCTTTAGAGGGTGATTTAATTTTTCATCCAATTCTATCAAAGCTATTTCAGATTAATTTTGTTGATCATGACGAACCATATTTTCAACTTGACAACAACCCAGTTTATAAAATGCGGTGTCGCCTCTTTGATTATAGTTCAGAAGTTTTGGATACAGACATTTCTGCCATTGATGCAATTGAAGATAGTTTATCAACTGATACTCTTGCATTACAATTTACAATGGAACAAGATACTGCATCAATTGATTCACTTCTATTAGAAACTGAATTTGGAAGAATGATTTATGAGGACGATGCAAATGATGAAGTTGTTGCACTAGAAACCAGTGACATGACTACTTCAGCTGGTGTTCTTTTGGATGAAAATGGCGAATTCTTATTACAGGAAGACTATATATTAGGTGATGGAAGCAGTGCCGCTGATGGTAATGTAGACACATCGGCACAAAATGAATTGTTTGAAACAGAAGATGGTTCAATATCATCTACAGCTGCAAATTCTGTATTAGACTTTACAGAAACAAATCCATTTGGTGATGTAGGAGGGTAATTTATAATGTTAGGTCAGCAATTCTATCATGAAACAATCCGAAAGATAATCGTAGGATTTGGAACAACATTTAACAATGTCCAGTTGGTTCGTAAAGACAGTTCTGGTAATATTGCTCAATCTATGAAAGTTCCACTTGCATATGGACCAAGAGAAAAGTTTTTAGTTCGTCTTAGAGCTGATGCAGATTTATCAAGTAAGGTTGCAGTTACACTTCCTAGAATTGGTTTTGAGATTCAAAACCTTTCTTATGATTCAACTCGTAAATTAAGTCGAGTTCAAAAGTTTAAAAAAGTAAAAGGTTCTACAAGCAGAACACTAGATACACAATTTATGCCAGTTCCATACAATTTAGAAGTTGTCCTGTATGTGATGGCAAAACAGTCAGATGATGCCTTACAGATTGTTGAACAAATATTACCCTATTTTCAACCAGACTATACAATAACAATTAATGATATGGCTGACATGGGAATCAAAAGAGATGTTCCAATTATCCTAAATAGTATCAGTTATGAAGATAACTATGAAGGAGAATTTGAATCACGAAGAGCACTAATATATACAATGAACTTTACATGTAAATTCTACTTGTATGGCCCTGTTACTTCCAGTAATATTATCAAAACTGCTCAAGTTGATCAATTCCTTGATTTACCAGATAAGTCTCCAAAAAGAGAACAAAGACTGACCGTCACACCAAACCCAGCTGGTGCTGACGCTGATGATGATTTTGGATTTAATGAAGTATCATCTTTCTTTACAGATGCAAAAGAGTTTAATCCTGTAACTGGTGAGGACGAATAGAAAAAATGACAGATAATATTATTGATAAAGCATTGGGAATTGTAGAAGAAATATCAGTCGAAAAAAACAAAGAACCTCCAAAACAAGAAGTTATAAAACAACAAGAAGATTGGGGTGATGCAAATGATACCGACAGGGACTATGCATACCAAAGACAAAACTTCTATAATCTAGTCGAAAGGGGCACTGATGCAATCGAAGGAATATTGGAACTCGCAAAAGAATCAGATCACCCAAGAGCATATGAGGTTGCTGGAAATCTTATTAAACAAGTTGCAGAAGTTACTGAGAAGCTTGGAGATTTACAAGAAAAAATGAAAAGGTTGAAAGAGGTTCCAAACAATGCACCTAAGAATGTGACCAATGCTTTGTTTGTGGGAAGTACTGCTGAATTGCAGAAGATGTTGAAAGAGAAGTAGTATGGCTGACCAAAATCAATATCTAGGTAACCCCAATCTCAAAAAAGCAAATACTGCTGTTGAGTTCACAAAAGATGATATTAAAGAGTATCACAAGTGTGCTGAAAACCCTTTGTATTTTATTGAAAACTATGTCCAAATAGTTTCTTTGGACGAAGGTCTTGTTCCTTTTAAAATGTATGATTTTCAAAAGGGCATGATTGAAACCATGCATGATAACAGATTTAGTATCTTTAAGTTACCTAGACAGTCTGGCAAATCTACTACTATCATTAGTTATCTATTACATTATGCATTGTTTAATCCAAATGTAAATATTGCTGTTCTTGCAAATAAGTCATCAACTGCTAGAGACATTTTAAGTAGACTACAACTTGCATATGAGAATCTTCCTAAGTGGATGCAACAAGGTGTTGTTGCGTGGAACAAAGGTAATATAGAATTAGAGAATGGCAGTAAAATTATAGCCGCAGCTACTTCTTCAAGTGCTATCCGTGGTGGTTCATATAACATCATTTTCCTTGATGAGTTTGCTTTCGTTCCCTCCAATGTTGCAGAACAATTCTTTGCATCTGTTTATCCCACAATTACCTCTGGTCAAAATACAAAAGTTATTATTGTTTCTACACCTCATGGTATGAACATGTTCTATAAGATATGGGTTGATGCTGAAGAAAAGAGAAATGATTATATTCCTACAGAAGTTCATTGGAGTGAAGTTCCCGGCAGAGATGAAGTTTGGAAAGAAGAAACAATACGAAATACTTCTCAATCACAATTCAATTCGGAGTTTGAATGTGAGTTTCTAGGCTCTATTGATACTTTGATTAGTTCTATGAAACTAAAACAATTGACATACAGAACGCCTATTCATTCAAATGTTGGAATAGATATTCATGTTCGACCAGAAGAAAATCACACATATATGCTTACTGCTGATGTTTCCAGAGGGACAGCAAATGATTATTCTGCATTTATAGTGTTTGATGTTACAGAGATTCCATATAAGATTGTCGCAAAGTTTAGAGACAATGAGATTAAACCGCTCCTGTTTCCCACCAAAATACATGAAATTGCGAAGGCATATAACAATGCATATGTAATGGTTGAGGTAAACGACATAGGTGAACAGGTCGCAAACACTTTACAGTTTGATTTGGAGTATGACAACCTAGTTATGGCTTCCATGCGTGGGCGAGCGGGACAAGTGCTTGGAGCGGGCTTCTCAGGGGGTCGAGCGCAATTGGGGATAAGAACGACTAAAGCAGTTAAGAAGATTGGGTGTTCAAATCTTAAACAATTAATTGAGGATAATAAACTTATTGTCGAAGATTATGATTGTGTCAATGAGTTGTCCACCTTTATTATTAAAGGTTCATCGTATACGGCAGATGATGGATGTAATGATGATTTAGTTGCCTGTATGTTTATTTTTGGATGGGCTACAGATCAAACCTACTTTAAAGAACTAACTGATAATGATATACGAATGACTATGATGAAAGAGCAACAAGATATGTTAGAGCAGGACATGGCTCCGTTTGGATTTATAGTGAATGGTGTTGATGACCCATTTGGAGATGAAGTTGATGAATATGGAACTAGATGGACCACTGTTGTCAGAGATTATAATACAGATTGGTAAATCCCTATATAAATTCAATTAGGTCATTATCAACTTTGATAAAACAATTTGAACACAGAATCTTTGACTGACTTATTAGATGAAATATTTCTTTTCTGCTTTCATTATTCGTGCCCACTCGTTTTGTTAGTTTACGAATTTGTGAATCGTGTGGATGAAATCTTAGACAGATTGTTTCACTTTCACCACAATGAATACAAGATTGTTCTGCCAAAAAATCATTCAATAGAACAATTCTCTTTTGGTAGTTTCTACGAGCAACCTTTTTGATTGTATCTTTGTATTTTTCATAGTGTTCATTCATAATATTATTTATATGTTATAACACATATAAAATGAGGGTTTAAGAAATCAAATATTATAAATATTCTTAAATAACAAGACTTCGATAAAGGAGTAGAGATATGAGTTTTTTAAAGTCTCCTGGCGTTCATGTAAGAGAAATTGATCTTACAACAATTGTCCCATCTGTACCAACAACAATTGGTGCTATTGCTGGTGCCTTCCAGAAAGGCCCTGTAAATTCAATCGTTACCGTTGGTAATGAAGATGATATGGTAAAAGTTTTTGGTAAGCCTCAAAATAATTCAAATCAATTTGAAACATTTTTTACTGCTGCCAACTTTCTTCAATATTCAGACCAACTAAAAATTGTCCGTTGTGAATCTGGTGTTACAAATGCTATTGCATCTGGAACATCATTTATTATTCGTGATGACGATCATTACGAAGATTCCTTTAAGGATGGTCAAGGTTCAGTTGGTGAGTGGGCTGCAAGAACTGCCGGTATTTGGGGAAACTCAATTGGTGTTTCTATTTGCGCCAATTCAACAGCGTTTGAAGAAACTGCTGTCACTACTACAAGTGCTGAAGAGGCGCTTGGACAAACAGTTATCAGTGTAACAGATGGATCGGTATTCACTTTGCATGATATTGTTAATTTTGGTGAATCACTTGGTTTTGAATATCAAGTTACTGCACTCGATGCGTCTACTATCACAATCAAATTAAAAGATGATCCAAATGGTTCTGGTCTTCAGAGTACAATTGCTACTGCTACAAGTATTCGCCGCCGCTGGAGATTTTATGACTTGTTTGATGCAGCTCCTGGCACATCAGATTATGCAACACAGAACACAAGAGGAACTAGTGATGAATTGCATATTGTGGTATACGATCAACTTGGAGAAATCAGTGGATTTTCCATAACTAGTAATGGCAATAGAACTAATTCTGTTTTAGAGACATTTGCAAACCTTTCTAAAAACTCAACTGGTAAGTCACCTCAAGGCGATAGTACTTATTATGTAGATAAAATCTTTAGAACTTCTAATTTTGTTTATTCAATGGATCATAATTCAGCTGGTACAAACTGGGGTACAGACTTCACTGGTGAAACATCAGAGATTGTAATAGAAGATGGTGGTACAGACGGTGCTGGAGCCAATGCTGGAGAAAATATTGTTCTGGATGCTACTGGCACTTCAAACGAAAACGAAGACGGCAAAATTCAACTTGAAGCAGGCGGTAATTCATATGCCGCACTTGACACACCAACAACAACAAACCTTAAAAATGGTACTGATGATTATGCGGTTACGGCAGGAGAACTTGAAATAGGATATGATAATTTTGATGATGTAGAATCAGTTGATGTCAATCTAATCCTTGGTGGTAAGGGTGGTGGAGCTGGAGATACTGCATCCACACAAGATACGCATGTTACAATGTTGACGGCTCTTGTTGAAACAAGAAAAGATTGTGTTGGATTTGTGTCGCCATTTCGTTCAGCAACTGTGGGAGTTTCAAGTTCCATAACATCTACATCAAATGTTGTTGATGCGTTTGATCTTTGTCCTTCATCTTCATATATGGTGTTTGATAGTGCATATAAACAAATGTATGATAAGTTCAACGATGTTTTCCGTTTTGTACCAATGAACGGCGATACAGCGGGTCTTTGTGCATACACAGATAATGTTGCTGATCCTTGGTTCTCGCCAGGTGGATTTAACAGAGGTAATGTGAGAGGTGCTATCAAACTTTCTTACAATCCTAAAAAGTCAGAAAGAGATCAACTCTATCGGGCAAGAATCAATCCTATTGTTGATTTTCCGGGCCAAGGTGTGGTATTATTTGGTGATAAGACTGCTCTCTCAAAACCAAGTGCGTTTGATAGAATTAATGTCAGAAGATTATTCTTGGTTTTGGAAAAAGCAATTTCAACGGCTGCTAAGTTCTCACTGTTTGAGTTCAACGATGAATTCACAAGAGCCCAGTTTAGAAATCTCATCGAACCCTTCTTGAGAGATGTTCAAGGTCGTAGAGGTATCTTTGACTTTAAGGTGGTCGCTGATGCTACTAACAATACTGGTGAAGTTATAGATAGAAATGAGTTTATTGGAGACATCTATATCAAACCAGCCAGATCAATTAACTTTATCACTCTTAACTTTGTCGCAGTTCGCACAGGTGTAGAGTTCAGTGAAGTAGTAGGACAATTTTAAGGAGTAACTTCACATGGCAAACATAGATGATTTTAAAGCAAACTTAATCGGTGGTGGTGCTCGGGCTAATCAGTTCAGAGTTACAATTACACCACCATCTGGTATTGCAATTGGATTAGATGTTCGGAGAGCTTCATTCTTAGCAAGAGCATCCAGTCTACCAGCACAAACTTTAAGTGAGATTCCAATTCCATTTAGGGGTCGGCAGATTTTTATTGCAGGCGATAGAACCTTTGACGATCCATGGACAACAACATTTATGAATGATACCGACTTTGGTATTCGTACTGCTATGGAGTTGTGGATGAACGGTATTAACGATCTTGCTGAAGGAACGGGTGTTGTCAATCTAGCCGATTATCAAACTGATTTACAGGTTGAGCAATTAGATAGAGATGATACAATTCTAAAAACTTACATATTCAGAAATGCATGGCCCACAACTGTTGCAGCAATTGAATTAACATCTGAAAATGCAGACGCTATTGAAGAATTTGAAGTTACTTGGAGATATCAACACTTTGAAGCTTCTGGCGTAAACTTCTAATTCTTGACCTACTAAATATAAGAATTAGTGGGAGTTATTATGGCTGAATTGTTTGGATATAAGATCAGTAAAACAGAGAAGGACGTTGTATCTTTTACAAGTCCTTCTTCTGATGATGGAACAATAGACATTGCCGGAGGAGGCTTTGCGAGTTCGTTATTGGATACTGATGCAAAAGAAAAAACAGATATAGATTTGATTCGACGGTATCGTGATATTGCACAACAATCAGAGTGCGATACTGCAATTGAAGATATCGTCAATGAAGGTATTGTGTCTAATGAGAGTGATATTTCCGTACAAGTTGTATTAGATAATCTTGATTATCCAGATAACATCAAAAAAAGAATTAGAGAAGAATTTGAAGAAGTTCTAAGGCTTTTAAAATTTGAAGAGAGAGGCCACGATCTATTTCGTAGATGGTATGTTGATGGAAGAATTTACTTTCATAAGATTATCAATACTTCCAATCCTAAAGAGGGTATTTTAGAAGTTCGATACATTGACCCAACCAAAATTAAAAAAGTTCGCCAAGTAGAAAAAGAACAAGATCAGAAAACTGGTGTGGAAAAGGTAAAGAAGGTTGATGAATTTTTCATCTTCAATGACAAAGGTCTTGGCGGTGCGACTGGCGGCCAAGGAATTAGGATATCTCCAGATGCTATCACTTATGTCTCATCTGGATTAGTTGATGGAAATTCTGGTAGAGTTCTTTCATATTTACATAAAGCTATTAAACCTGTCAATCAATTAAGAATGATTGAAGATTCTCTTGTTATCTATCGTATCTCACGGGCACCAGAACGCAGAATATTTTACATTGATGTTGGCAATCTACCAAAAGTAAAGGCAGAGCAATATCTTAAAGATGTTATGAATCGTTATCGTAACAAATTGGTATATGATGCATCTACTGGTGAAATTCGTGATGATAGAAATCATATGAGTATGTTGGAAGATTTCTGGTTGCCCCGCCGAGAAGGTGGCAGAGGTACAGAGATTACAACATTGCCGGGTGGATCAAATCTTGGTGAGATTGATGATATCATTTATTTCCAGAGAAAATTGTTTAGGTCTTTGAATGTACCAATTTCTCGTTTGGAAGCAGAGTCACAATTCAGTCTAGGTCGATCTACAGAGATTACGAGAGATGAGTTAAAATTTACAAAGTTTGTTCAAAGAATAAGAAAGAAGTTTGTTCCATTATTCACTGATATTTTAAAAACGCAACTTTTATTAAAAGGTGTGATATCACCAGATGATTGGCGTTTCATGCAAGAACATATTCAATATGATTTCTTAGCAGATGGTCACTTTACAGAATTAAAAGATGCAGAACTTTTAGAATCAAGAATGAATAACTTGGGAACTGTAGAAGCATATATCGGTACATTCTTCAGTAAAGAATATGTAATGAAGAAAGTGCTGCGTATGACAGACAATGAAATTGAAAATATGCAAGATCAAATAAACAAAGAAACTGGACTTGATCCAGAAGAGGGTGGTGTTGATGTTCCACAAGGTACAGATGGTATCACAAGGTATCCATCACAAGATGGAACTCCAATTCCGCCAGATGATGTTGCAAAATACGATGGTCAAGAAGTAGAAGATGAGGAGAAATAATCATGACAAGAGAAATTATTGATAATATAGCATCAGGTGACAATTTGGGAACTGATGCACATTTTAGTAACACTATGATTGATAAAGTGGGAAGTTCTTTAGAAACAAGACGAAAAGAATTAGCTAATACCTTTATTGGTAAGAAGGATAGTAATGAAGAAGATTAATGATCTTTATCAAACCACAGTTTTTGAGAAAGATGAACACAAAAAATCAACAGAATATAAGAAATTGTCTCCTAAAATGCGGGATGCTATCGATTCTATCTTCAAAATCATGGATTCTAAACCTTCAGATTTCCTAAATACTTTTGAGAAAACTATAAAAGAAGTATCAAAAAAGTTTGGTGTTACCGAAAAAGAACTTATGCGATACTTTGAAAAAGAAATGTTAGCAATATAGGAGTAGGGTATGTCATTTAAAACACTAAGAGTTGCTGGGACAGTCACTGCAACACAGACTGCCGATGATGCAGCGCATGAAGCTAATCTTGGCAAATTATCCCCCTCTTCCTCATTTAGAGTAACAGAGTTTGGCGGCCAAGATGTTCTTTTTCTTATTTCAGATGATTATCCTACGGCATCTTCTACAAATGGATTTTATTTAAAAGCAAGCACTTCAACAACAGTAGTTCCTGATGTAGAACGGGCACTAAGATTTGCTTCTGAAGTTCCTGTAGCAATATTCGATGATGATGGAACATCTGATCCCGGTGCTAATGGGTTATTGTTAGAAGCCGGAACAGTAGATGATCCGGGTTTTGTTCTTTATGATAGAGCCGAAACTGAATTTCGTATTTCAGTAATCAATGAAACTGCCGGTAATGACGGCGCTGTTTATGTTGAAGAAATTGGACAAGGACATCCGGGCGCATGACTGTAAAATTAATTTCAGAAGCAATTGAAGATGTAGAATATATCTGTGAAGAAAATGAAAACGGTAAAAAGAACTATAAAATCCGTGGTATCTTCATGCAGGCAGATATTAAGAATCGTAATGGAAGAATATATCCTATGGAAATACTCACAAAAGAGGTTGCAAACTATAATAGGAAATTTGTTAATGAGAAAAGGGCATTTGGTGAATTAGGTCATCCAGACGGTCCTACAGTTAATTTGGAAAGAGTTTCACATCTTGTCACAGAGTTATATCCAGATGGCAAGAATATTATAGGTGAAGCTCGTATTTTAGAAACACCTATGGGTAAAATCGTCAAAACTTTAATGGACGAGGGAACTAAATTAGGTGTTTCATCGAGAGGTATGGGAAGCTTGGACGAGAGGAACGGTGCCAAGTATGTGAGAAGTGACTTTTACCTTGCAGCTGCAGCAGATATTGTTGCTGACCCGTCTGCTCCTAGTGCGTTTGTACAGGGGATTATGGAAGGGAAAGAATGGGTTTGGGATCATGGTTCGTTGTCGAAGCTCATGTTGCAGAGGTAAAAAAGAGTTTTGATGCTAAGAAGCGTCAAAGACAAACAAATGAAGCTGCTTTAGCTTTTGCAAAGTTCCTCAAAAAATTGTAATTTATAAATATATTTAATATAAAAAGGAGACTTCCTATGTCTGAATTAGACCAAACGATTGAGGAGCTAGAAGCAGAAGTTCTTGCTGAACTTGAAGAAGCAAGTCAACCTAATGATTCTGGTATTCCAGCAGAGAAAGACGATAAGAAAAACGAAGCCGATGATCTTGGTGATGCCAAAGAAATTGGTAAGAAAGCTTCAGCATCTGCTAAGAAAGCATCTGATCCTAAAGCAAAACCATCTGATGCATCTGCTAAGATGGAAGCAGCAGAGAAGAACGAAGAAGATGAAGATGATGAAGAAGATGAAGAAGATATGAGCAAAGAAGACCTCATGGCGGCAATGCATAAAGAGATGTCAGGAATGAGTAAAGAAGACCTCCATGCAACTTACATGAAAATGGGCGACCATGAGAAAGTTGATGAGGAAGTTCTAGAATCCCACATTCAAAATATCGACATTACTGCTGATGTTCAAGCTCTTGTCGATGGGGAAGACCTCTCTGAAGAGTTCAAAGAGAAGGCTGCAACAATTTTTGAAGCCGCAGTTAAATCTAAGACTCGTGAGGAGTTAAAAATAATTACTGAAGAGTTAAAAATAATTACTGAAGAGCAGAAAGTTGCTATGTCAGTAGAACTTGGTGAGTACAAGGATACTCTCGCAGAAAAAGTAGATCAATACCTCGATTATGTTGTTGAGGAATGGATGAAAGAAAACGAGTTAGCAATTGAACGTGGACTAAAAGGTGAGATTGCTGAAGACTTTATTTCTGGTTTGAAACAATTATTTGAAGATCATTACATTGATGTTCCAGACGAAAGATACGATGTTCTGGAAGCACAATCTGACAAGATTGCTGATCTAGAAGAGCAGTTAAATTCAACTATGGAATCGAATATCCAAATGAATTCTACTAACTCTAAACTAGTTCGGGAACAGGTCATTGCAGAAGTTTCTTCTGATTTGACTGACACACAATTTGAAAAGTTTAAGTCACTAACGGAAGAGGTTGATTTTAAGAACCAAGATACTTTCCGTGAAAAGTTGGACACTCTAAAGGAAAGTTATTTCCCAAAGACTGGATCAGTTGATACTTATGAGAATGATGATGAAAACTATGGTAGTGCCGTACAGGACATTGATACGACTGACGCAATGAGGGCGTATATGTCTGCTATTGGTCGTACAGAGAAACGTATCAAGGGCGCTGTTTAGATTATAAACATAATAAATAGATGCAATAAATAATAAAAGGAGAAACAAATGTTTCAAACAGAACATCTACAAGAAAAGTGGTCGCCAGTCCTCCAACATCCTGATCTTCCAAATATTGAAGATTCGTATCGTCGGGCGGTTACCACAGTAATTCTTGAGAACCAAGAAAAAGCTTTAAGAGAAGATGCAAATTTCCTTGCGGAATCCGTGCCAGGCGCTAATACTGCTGGTGTAGCAAATTGGGACCCAATTTTGATCTCACTAGTTCGCCGTGCAATGCCAAACCTAATTGCGTATGATGTTTGCGGTGTTCAACCAATGACCGGTCCAACAGGACTTATCTTTGCAATGCGTGCCCGTCATGCTTCAACAGATGGTGAAGAGGCATTGGTCGATGAGACAACCGGCGCAGTTGCGAACGGTTTCTCTGGTGACTTCTCTAACCAAAACGCCGGCGGTACAATCGGTGGTGGCGACATTGGTGCAAGTGAAAGCAATCCTGCCGTTCTTAACGACAGTCCTTCTGCTGGTACTTACACAACTGCAACTGGTATGACAACAGCACAAGGCGAAGCACTTGGCGATAGCGGAACAAACGCTTTTGCTGAAATGTCATTCGCTATCGACAGTTCAACGGTTACGGCAGTTTCCCGTGCTCTAAAAGCTGAGTACTCAATGGAACTTGCTCAAGACCTCAAGGCAATCCACGGTTTGGATGCCGAGACAGAGCTTGCCAACATTCTTTCAACAGAAATTCTTGCAGAAATCAACCGTGAGGTTGTTCGTTCTATCTACAAGACTGCTGAAGCTGGCGCACAGATCAATACAACAACTGCTGGTATCTTCGATCTTGACACCGACTCAAATGGTCGTTGGTCAGTTGAGAAGTTCAAGGGACTTATGTTCCAGATTGAGCGTGATGCCAATGCGATTGGTCAAAGAACTCGTCGTGGTAAGGGTAATATTGTCATCTGTTCAGCTGATGTTGCTTCTGCACTTCAGATGGCTGGTGTTCTTGATTACACTCCTGCTCTCAACAACAACCTTAATGTTGACGATACACAGACCACATTTGCTGGTGTGATGAATGGTCGTTATAAGGTTTATGTTGACCCATATTCAGCCAATGTTGCTGCAAGTCAGTACTATGTTGTTGGATATAAAGGCACATCACCTTATGACGCTGGTTTGTTCTACTGCCCATATGTTCCATTACAAATGGTTCGTGCGGTTGGTGAGAACAGCTTCCAACCAAAAATCGGGTTCAAGACTCGTTATGGTATGGCTGCTAACCCATACGCCGTTGCTGGTGCCGAGGCTGCAAATACTGCTGCTACAATCGCACTTACAGCTGGTGTTAATTCTTACTATCGTCGGGTTAAAGTTACTAACCTTATGTAAGATTGTTACAATAAGAAACTTAACTATAAACTTAGAGGGTGCTTTCGGGCACCCTCTTTTTTTGTTATAAATAGTTATATGACAACTGCACTAGAAAGACAACCAGATAAACTGGATTATTTAAGTCCAACTCAATTTCGTTTTGGTATACACCAATTACCGAAAGTTGAGTTTTTCACAACTGCTGCAACTATTCCTGGCATTAATATGGGAGAAGCTATTTTTCCCACACCATTCAAAGACATTCCAATTATGGGTGATAAACTAACTTATGATAATCTTGAAATAAGTTTTATTGTTGATGAGTTTCTAGAAAATTATACATCACTTCATGAATGGATGACTGCTATAGGATTTCCAAAAGACAGAAAACAGTTTAGTAATTTTAGAGCTAACACGTCAAGTACACCTAGTGCATCTGCAATCCCACCAACTGAAAGAGTTGGAAAAGTAACTTCAGCAAATGCATTATTTTCTGATGCATATCTAATGGTGCTTTCAAATAAAAATAATCCTATTCTTGAAGTTGATTTTCACAATATGTATCCCGTATCCCTTAGTGCATTACAATTTAGTCAAGATGCTACGGATGTTCAATACATGACAGCGAGTGCAACATTCTCATATCAAATATATGAATTTACTACATTATAAAGGAAATAAATGGATAAGTTAAGTGAACTACAGGTAGAATCCAAAGAAGACCTTATTATTTTAGATGATGAAGACCTACACCAACAATCCTATAAAAATCAAATCATCAAACCTAAATGGCTGGACTATAAATCCAAATACAAACTTATGATGTTTCAGTCTAAAGCTGAACATAAAAGGTTATATCGTCAAAAATGGGAATATTATGGTGGCAAATCTGATGCAAAAATTTATGCCGCAAAACCTTTTGATTTAAAAGTTCTAAAGACAGACCTTCAAATGTACATCAATTCTGACGATGATATTATTGAGCTTGAGAAAAAGGTTGTGTACTATGAAACAGTAGTAGAATTTATAGACGGTGTGATAAAGTCCATAGATAATAGAGGATGGGATATTCGTAATGCCCAAGATTGGAAGAAGTTTATTGCTGGAGGTTTTTGATGAGAAAGTGGATTGGTTATTATAATGATGTTATTTCTGGTAATCAAATAAAAGAGGTTTTTAATTATCCTTGGGATTGGAAATCGTCAACATATTCTAGTCACAAAGGACAAAATGATAATAGCGAAGAACGAGTTAGGATGGATGAGGTTTGGGCAAGAGAAGAAAATAGACCATACCCATCTTTAAGAGAATCTGTCTTGAAATCTATGAGATTTTATGGAAAGGAACATGAAAACTTTTCTTGCATTCATCATACTGACTTTCGTATTAATAAGTATGGCATTAATGGTTTTATGTCCTCACATATTGACAATATACATCATTCTCATGGTCAAAAGTATGGATACCCACAAGTTTCGTGCTTATTGTTTTTAAATGATGATTATGAGGGAGGGGAATTTGTTGTTGCTGATAATGAATACCATCCTACAGTTGGTTCTTCTTTAGTTTTTCCTTCTAACTTTATGTTTCCTCATGAGGTTAAACCAGTAACAAAAGGTGAAAGGTGGAGTGTAATATCATGGTTAATGTAAATAAACATGAAATATTTCCAACGGTAGTGTATCAGTTTAATTGTGGTTTTAATGATCTCAATGCACTTGATGTAACACAAATGGATACTTACATTTTAGCAAATGAAAATGTAGATATGGTGAATCAATCTAAAGATGGATTACAAAATCTATCTACATTTAGAAAATTGGTAGATATTGTTCATGAACAGAATGAGAAATATTTAAATGATTTAAAATACAAGTTTGATAAAATAGAAATTACAAGCATGTGGTCAAACCATCTAAAGCCCAATCAATCTCATCCACCACATACACATTCCAATAACTTACTTTCTGGAGTATTTTATCTCCATTCTGAATTCCCAGCATCACCAATTCAATTCTTTGATCCTAGAGTTCAAGCAAGTGTTCTGTCTCCAAGAAAAGAATCAAACAAGTATAACTCAAATATGGTTCAATTTAATTGTTTGCCCTGCACTGGATATATTTTTCCAGCATGGTTACAACATTGGGTTCCTCCAACTCCCGTGGATAGAATTAGCGTATCTTGGAATATTATTGTTAGAGGTAAATACGGAGAAGCTGGAACTTTCCAAAATGCTAATATCTAAAAAGAACGAAGTATATTTAAAATTAACTGATGTTGAACCATCCGTATCTGCTGAACTCAATGATTTCTTTACCTTTGAAGTTCCGGGTTTCAAATATATTCCTGCCTATCGGAACAAGATGTGGGATGGAAAAATTAGATTATATAACATTGTCACAGGCGAGATTTATACAGGACTTCTCCCCTATATAGAAGAGTACCTTAAAAATAATGGTGAAAATTATGAACTGGAAGACGGAGTTAGAAGTGAACGCACAGTGGCCGGAAGTGTGGTGCAGGGGTTTGTACGAGGACTTAGACCCACACTTAATGGACGACGAATTGAAGTACGAGATTATCAAATTGATGCCATCGCCCATGCTATCGCCACAAATCGTTCTTTGCTTATTTCTCCTACTGCTTCGGGTAAGTCATTAATAATTTATTGTCTTGTTCGTTACTACCAGATGATGGAACTGAAAACTTTAATTTTGGTTCCAACCACTTCGCTTGTTGAACAGATGTATAAAGATTTTGATGACTACGGGTGGAGTTCAGAAACTTACTGTCAGAAAATATATCAAGGATATGATAAGAAAGCAACAAAAGATGTTGTAATATCCACTTGGCAATCTATTCACAGAATGCCCAGACAGTATTTTAGACAGTTTGGTGCGGTGTTCGGTGATGAAGCACATTTATTCAAAGCAAAGTCACTTACAGGTATTCTAACAAAACTTGATACTTGCAAGTATCGTTTTGGATTGACAGGTACATTGGATGGGACTCAAACACATAGGTTGGTGTTGGAAGGGTTATTTGGTAAAGCAAAATATGTTATAACAACTAAGGAACTAATTGATAATAAAACATTAGCTGATTTAGAAATTAAATGTATAGTTTTAAAATATCCTGATGAGGATAGACAAATAGTAAAGGACTTTGAATATGCTGCTGAACTCGAATACATCGTCACTAAGGCTGAAAGGAATACTTTTCTATGCAACCTTATGGGTTATTGCAATGGCAACACTCTCTGCCTTTTTCAGTTCGTAGAGAAACATGGTAAAGTTTTATACGATATTATAAATGATAAATACAAAGACAGGAAAGTTTTCTTTGTTTATGGGGGTGTCAATACAGACACCAGAGAAGAGATACGGGAGATTGTAGAAAATGAAAAAGATGCCATCATTGTTGCGAGTTATGGGACTTTCAGCACTGGTATTAATATTCGTAACATTCACAACATCGTGTTCGCAAGCCCCTCAAAAAGCAAAATCAGGGTGCTTCAATCTCTTGGGCGTGGCTTGCGGCAGTCAGGGGGAGGCAAAATCTTACGACTCTATGATATCTCCGACGATCTCTCCCTTGATTCTAAAATCAATTTCACTTTAAGACACTTTAAAGAACGCATAAATATATATCAAGAACAGAACTTCGATTACAAAATAGACAGGATAAATTTAAAATGAACATAGAAAACTATAAGATTTTAAAGCTTGTCAATAATGAGATGATCGTTTGTGAAATGAGCAATGAAAGCTCACAATATTATGAGATCATAAATCCACTAAAAATGGATGTCGAGAATAAAACGCCCACTGGAGAAACACTTAATTTATCCCCATGGCTTCAACACTTTACTGAACAAAAATATTTCAATATTCCTAAATTTCAATGTGTGCTTGTTGCTGATGCATCTGTTGGATTGTCCAAATATTATGAACATGTGATAAGAAAGTTGGATACCGATTGGAATAATGAAGAAACTATAACTTCAGAAGATGATGAAGAGGTGTATGATGATCTCCTAATGGAAGCTAAATCAGACTCTAAACTTATTCATTGACCAAAGCACATACTTAATATACACCTTTTTTTTCCACTTGTCAATACCCCTAATGAAAATATTAAAAGAGACTTGACATTTATAGCTATAAGCACTATTATAAGGTATATTATTTGGAGATTTAAATGGCAAAGAAGAAAAGTGTTCACTATGTTGACAATAAACAATTTTTACAGGCTATGATTGATTGGAGAGAAAGTTGTGATGTTGCAGAAGCATCAGAGAAAATATCGCCACCAGTGACAAATTATATTGGTGAA
>Ga0209709_10002309_pt1 | contig 16790 bp, 16 predicted proteins | sample ArcticOcean_MG_C_2_FD_187435 | JGI IMG/M metagenome (GOLD analysis project Ga0209709, IMG submission 187435) | Marine microbial communities from western Arctic Ocean - ArcticOcean_MG_CB4_136 (SPAdes) (version 2) | ecosystem: Environmental > Aquatic > Marine > Oceanic | place: Arctic Ocean... | reverse complement strand
TTAATATCTCCACCATCCTTTGCTACTGCTGGTCTTATTTTTGTATCTAAAATTTTAATTATTTGTTTTTCTATTTCTATTAAATTAATTTTTTCTTTAGTATCTAAACTTTTGTCAATTACAAACTCTTTTCCACTAGAGTAAAAATCATTTATTAAAGAAATAACAATATGTTTTATATCTTCCCATTTTTTTTCTTCTTTTTTGTTAACTGATATAAAATCAGCTCCTAAAAAAATCCCCGTTACACCATTAATTGAAAGAAGATTTCTTACTAATTCATTATCTATTTTTTCTTTTTTGGTTATTTCAAATGGCCCACAGTTTGACACAGTTTTACCTGGCATAAATTTCAATGAATTAGGATTTGGTGTAGTCTCGGTTTGTACAAACATAATTCACTATATAGTGATTAATAATTAAACTTAAACTAATTAATTAATTAATTCTATTAAAAACCTACTAATTTCTTAATTTCTTTGATTTTTTTAGATGCAATTTGATCTGCTTTATTTGATCCATCCAACAAAATATCATCTAGATACCTCGGATCATCTAGCAATTTTTTTATTTCTTTTGATATGGGTTGAATTTTTTCAACTACAATTTCAGAAAGTTTTTCTTTAAATTCTGAAAAGTTTTTTCCGCTAAATTCATTTATAGATTTTTCTAAGCATTGATTTTTAAGGCTAGAATAAATTCCTAATAGATTCTCAGCCTCCGGTCTCCCAGATAAATTTTTTTGTTGTGATGGCATAGGCATTGTATCTGTTTTTGCTTTCTTAATTTTATTTGATATTTGATCTTTTTCATCTCTGAGATTAATTCTACTTAAATCTGATGGATCAGATTTGCTCATTTTATTTTTTCCATCTTTCAAACTCATAATTCTAGAAAATTCTTTTTGAATTAAAGGTATTGGAACTCTTAAAAATTCTGGTGTCTCAAAGTCATTGTTAAATTTTTGAGCAATATCTCTACATAACTCTAAATGTTGTTTTTGATCATCTCCAACTGGAACATGCGTTGCATCATAAAGCAATATGTCAGCAGCCATTAATACTGGATATGAATAAAGCCCAACACTTGCCTTCTCTTTATCTTTTCCAGCTTTTTCTTTAAATTGAGTCATTCTATTTAACCACCCAATTTTAGATACACAGCTTAAGATCCATGCTCCCTCAGCGTGGGCTGCTACTGAAGATTGATTAAAAATTATACTTTTTTTTGGATCAATTCCGCTAGCAATAAATGTTGCTGTGGTCTCTCTTATATTTTTTTTTAATTCTTTTGGATCTTGTTTCACAGTAATTGCATGAAGATCAACCACACAAAAAATACATTCGTTGTCTTTTTGATTATTTAATTCTACAAAATTTTTAATTGCTCCTAAATAATTTCCCAAATGAAGATTGCCGGTTGGCTGCACGCCAGAAAAAATTTTTTTAGACATTAATTAATACTTTAGTTTAATATCACTAATTTTAAAAGCTTTGATGAGAACTGCAGTTAACAAATATGAAATAAAGCCTAATAATACTATTCCAATTAGATAGACTGATTTAAAATTTTTTTCAAACATCAAATCGCTATCAAAAAAATTAATTAAATAATTAAAAAATAACCCCATAATAATCGCCGCTATCAAAATCCTTATAAATCTATTTATAAAAATTAAATTAAAATTAAATAAATTTTTTTTTTTTAAAAAAATAAATAGTAGGATCGAATTAAACCAAGATGAAATACTTGTTGCAATAGGAATAATGACAAACCCAATAGTTTTAAAGTAAGAAATGCTAATCAAAATATTTAACATAACTGAAAAAAGAGAAATATAAAATGGAATTTTAGTATTATGACGTGCGAAAAAAAAACTTGAAAAAATTTTTATTAAAGAAAATGCTGGTAAACCTAAACTAAAATAAAATAAAGCTTTTGCAGAGTTTTTAACTCCACTTTCATCAAATGCTCCATATCCAAATAATGCAGAAACAATTTGTTCAGAGCCAATTAAAAGAGCAATGGTAGCTGGAATACTCAGAAATAAACTTAGTTCTAAAGCTTTATTTTGAATTAATACTATTTCTTCTTTTTTATCATTTTGAATATACTTAGAAAGTTGAGGTAATATAACTGTTCCAATTGCAATTCCTGCAATAACCAAATTTATCTGGTAAATTCTATCAGCATAATAGAGATAAGAAACTGCACTTGCTTGAAATGAAGCAATTATAGTTCCTACTAAAATATTAATTTGAGTTACCCCAGAGGAAAATATACCTGGAAGTAATTTTTTAAAAAAAATTTTTACTTTTTCATTAATTTTGAACTTCCAAGTAATTTTTGGTAAATAAAATTTTTTTACAAATATATATAAAAATACTAACTGAATAATTCCAGCTATAGTAACTGCATATGATAGATAAAAAACAAGCTGATCGTTTAAAAATTTCCCATAAAATAAAACTGCAATTAACATTATATTCAAAATTATTGGAGAAGCAGAAGCAACTGCAAATCTATTGTGTGAATTTAAGATTGCTGAAAAAAATGATGCTAAGCTTATAAAAAATAAAAAAGGAAATGTTATTCTGGTTAGATTAATTACTAGGTCCATTTTTTGATTATCACCATCAAACCCTGGCGCTATCAAAAAAATAAAAATAGGCATAAAAATTTCAATTACTACCACTAGAAAAAATAAACCTAAGATTAATAGATTAAATATACTATTCGCAAATTCATTAGCTTGTTCTCTTCCTTGTGAAAGTTCAGATGCATAACTGGGAACAAATGCTGCGTTAAATGTCCCCTCTGAGAATAATCTTCTAAAAGTGTTGGGAATTCTAAACGCAACAAAGAAAGCATCAGCTAATGGACCTGCCCCAAGAAATGTTGCAATCAATATATCCCTTATGTAGCCAAGTAACCTACTTATCATGGTAAAAAAGCTGAATGTGCCTGTTGACTTGAGAAGATTCATAAATCATATTAGTCTTAAATTTGCTGTATTTGTAAAGCTAATTATCTATAATGAAAAAAACAAAAATTGACCATTACACAGATAAAGAAGCTCTAGATTACCACAATAGTAATAAAGCCGGCAAGATTGAGATTATCCCTTCAAAACCTATGACTTCAAAAAGAGATTTGGCCTTGGCCTACTCTCCAGGTGTTGCTGCCCCAGTACGAGCAATTGCGGAAAACCCTGATGCAGCATATGATTATACAACCAAAGGTAACTTAGTGGCAGTAATAAGTAACGGAACTGCAATTTTAGGAATGGGAAATCTGGGCGCCCTAGCTTCTAAGCCGGTCATGGAAGGTAAAGCAGTATTATTTAAAAGATTTGCAGATATAGATTCAATAGATTTAGAAATAGATTGTACCGATACTAACGAAATAATTAATAGTATAAAAAATTTTGCGCCTAGTTTTGGTGGTATAAATTTAGAAGATATTGCTGCCCCAGATTGTTTTATTATTGAAGAAAAGCTTAAAGAAATTTTAGATATTCCTGTTTTTCATGATGACCAACATGGAACAGCTATAATTACAACAGCTGCATTAATTAATGCGCTTGATATATCTGGAAAATCAATTAAAGAAATTAAAGTAGTTATAAATGGGGCTGGAGCTTCAGCTATGGCTTGTACTAATTTATTTAAAAATAGTGGGGTTCCACAAAAAAATATAACCATGATAGATAGAAAAGGAGTTATTTACCGTGGAAGAGAAAATTTAAATCAATGGAAATCATCACACGCAATTGAAACAAAAAATAGGACCTTAAACGAAGCAATTAATGGTGCTGATGTATTTTTAGGACTATCTGCAAAAGGTGTGCTGTCTAAAGATATGGTAAAAAAAATGGCCAAAAATCCGATAATCTTTGCATGTGCAAATCCTGATCCTGAAATAACACCAGAAGAAATTCAAGAAGTTAGAGATGATGCAATTATTGCAACAGGTAGATCAGATTATCCAAATCAAGTAAATAATTTAATTGGTTTTCCGTATATATTTAGAGGAGCTCTAGATGTTAGGGCTAAAACTATTAATGAAGAAATGAAAGTTGCTGCTGCTAATGCTATAGCAACTCTCGCTCGCGAAGATGTACCTGACGAAGTCGTTGCTGCAATGGGCGGTGATAGGCCCCATTATGGACGAGAGTATATAATTCCGTCAACATTCGATCCAAGACTAATTAGTGTAATTCCTGCTGCTGTTGCGAAAGCTGCAATGGACAGTGGCGTTGCAAGAAAAGACATAAAAAATTTTGAAATTTATAAAGAAAACCTGAAACAAAGATTAGATCCTTCGGTAACAATTATGCAAGGAATAAATTCTCAAATCAAAAAAACCAAAAAAAGAATTGTTTTTGCTGATGGAGAAGATGAAAATACTTTAAAAGCTGCAATTGCTTTCAAAAATAGTGGTTTAGGAATTCCAATATTGGTAGCTAAAGAAGATACTATTAAACAAAGATTAAAAGAAATTGGTTACAGTGAAAATTTTAATATCGAAATAACAAACTCAACTGATAAAGAAAAAAGAGAGAAATATGTAAATTTTTTATTTAAAAAAATGCAGCGAGAGCAAGGCTTGCTTGAAAGAGATTGCGATAGAATGATAAGAAATGATAGAGTAATTTGGGCTTCGTGCATGGTTTCCTGTGGAGATGCTGATGGAGCTGTAACTGGAAATACAAGAAGATACGGAGCTTCCTTAGAAAAAATAACAAAAGTAGTTGATACAAGGCCTGGGGAAATAATGTTTGGTCTGAATATGATTGTTAATAAAGGTAAAACTGTTTTTGTTGGAGATACAAGTGTCCATGAATATCCAAGCTCTGAACACCTAGCTCAGATAGCAATATCATCTGCACGTGTTGTAAGATTATTTGGTTTTGATCCAAAGGTTGCTTTTGTATCTCACTCTACATTTGGACAACCATTAACAAGCAGAACTAAACATATAAAAAATGCTGTGGATATTTTAAAAGGAAAAAATGTAGATTTTAAGTTTGATGGTGATATGCAGCCCGATGTTGCCTTAAATGATCAATATAAAGAACTTTATCCCTTTTCAGAAATAGTTGGAAATGCGAACATATTGATTATGCCTGGACAACATAGTGCTGCCATTTCATACAAAATGATGAGAGAATTAGGAGGGGCTAAAGTTATTGGTCCTTTATTAATTGGGTTGGGTCAACCTATCGAAATTGCACCATTGCGATCTTCTACTTCTGATATATTAAATTTAGCTTCTGTAGCAGCTTATTCTGCTGGGGTAATTAATTATAATAAAAAAAATTAATTTTTTTGTATTCTTAGATTCTCAATTAGTAAAATACTTGCAATCACTTTTTCGACGTCTAAAATTTGTTTTGCTTCATCAATAACTTTTCTTTTTTCATCTGAAGTCAATGCAATACCATAAATAAAAATTTTTTTTTTGTAGGTATCAATATTATAATTCATTGATTTTATATTTTTATTCAAAATAAGAGCCGTTCTTAATTGAGAGGTAATCAATAAATCTTTTCCTGATTGTTTAAAATTAAAACCTTCTTTAATTTTAATATCATTTTTAACCGACCTAACACCATCAGTTTCCCAAGCAAGTTTAGTAATGTGCAATTTTTCTTCAGGGTCATCAACTTTACCTGTCAAGAATATTCTACCATCTAATGTTTTAACCTTAAGTGTTAAAAAATATTTTTTTTCTTTTAGGGATAATCTTGCAACTAAGTTTTTTTGCATTATTGAGTCGTCAATTTGAGTTCCAATTGATCTTGGATCCAAAGCAACACTTACGCCTGTCCCAAATACACCCGTAGAGGATACACCCACACACCCTGTTATAATCAAAAATGACAGTGAAATTATGATTACTATTTTATTTTTCATTTTTTATTTTTAAACAAAAATTATAAATATCTTTTTTAGATATTTCTTTTTCTTTTGAAATTAAATTAACTATATCTTTTATACTGAAAGTTTGGATCATTTTTTTTATTTTATTTTTATCTGATGTACTTAATTTTTTTTCTATATTTTTATCAATTTCTCCTTCAGAAATTACAACTGTTAGTTCACCTTTTGGAGGTTTAGAATAATTATTTAAATCATTAATTGAAGTTCTGGTATATTCTTCATAGAATTTTGATATTTCTCTGCAAATTAGTATTTTTCGATTTGAGAAAAATTTTTTAATTGGCTCTATAGTTTTATTAATTTTTTTGGGTGGAATGAAAAAAACAATTGAGCAATTCAACTTAGATAACATAGCCAAATCTTTATTCAAATTTTTATTTTTTTCTGGAAAAAAACCATAAAAGTAATATTTTTCAGAAAATCCACTAATAGAAACGGCGGCAGTTACTGCAGAGGCTCCAGGAATAGGATAAATAGCTATTTCATTTTTTACACATTCATTAATAAGAATACTTCCTGGATCAGAAATGCTCGGTGTGCCTGCGTCTGAAATAATTGATACTATTGTATTTGATTTTAAAATTTGAATAATTTTATTTAAATTTTTAGTTTCGTTAAACTTATGGTTAGAAATTAACTTAGATTTAATCTTATATTTTTCTAATAAATTTTTTGATACTCTTGTGTCTTCACAAAGTATATATTCTGATTGCTTTAAAACGTCGATGGCTCTTAATGTAATATCTCCTAGATTTCCAATTGGTGTAGAAACAACGTATAAACCATCTTTTAATTTATTAATTTTTATGTCTGTTTGTGGAATCATTAAAATATAACTATTATAATAATATCATTAAAATGAAAATATTTACTAATATTATATTTTTTATCATTTTTGTTTCAGTTTGCACGGAACAACAGCTGAGTGCATCTGAAAGAATAAAAATTGGCTTATTAGTTCCACTGTCTGGCAAAAATGCCCATGTTGGTAATTCAATAATTAAATCTGTTAAACTTGCAATTAATAAAATTAATAGCGACCAAATAGAGATTTTTCTAAAAGATACAAAAAATGATCCAACCACAACCCTCAAGGCTGCAAAGGATTTAAATGAGCAGGGTGTAAAAATTGTTATTGGGCCAATTTTTAATAAAAATCTTATTTATCTAGACGAGCTTCAAGATATGACTTTTATATCACTTACAAATAAAACATTAGAGATTCCTAAAAATGTTATTAGTGCAGGAATAAATTCTCTTTCACAAATAAACGCGATTATCAAATTTCAAGAATTAGAGGGATTAAAAAAAACAATTTTTTTAATACCAGAGTCGCACTACGAAGATGAAATAAAGAGATCAATTAAAGAAACAAAAATTAAAATAAAAAAAATACATATTTATCAATCTGAACCTACAAAACTCACCAAACAAATTGAAAAAATCACAAAGTATAAAGCAAGACAATTGGACCTTAAACGTGAAATTAAAAAATTAACAAATTCAAACGATCCAAATAAAGAAAGAAAAATAGAAAAATTAGAAAAAATGGACACTATTGGAAAGGTCAATTTTGACTCAATCATTATTGCAGATTTTGATGAAAGCTTAAAAAGTATAACAACTTCTTTACTTTATGTAGATGTTTATCCTAAGGAAATTTTTTTTATTACCTTAAACCAATGGTTTGATTCATCTTTACTCAAAGAAAAAAGTTCTCAGCCGTTATATTTTCCTTCTATAAATCATGAAAATTATACAAAATTTTCAGAAAATTATTATTCAAAATTTAATGAATATCCCAATCAACTATCAATTATTTCTTATGATCTTATTGGATTAATATATTATTTAATTTTGCAAAATGATTTTATTGTTGATGAAAAATTATTTATTAGAAAAAATAAATTTAAGGGTAAAACAGGTTTTTTTGAAATTAAGAAAAATAAAATTAATCATATTCTAAATTTTTATAAGATTCAAGATGGCAAATTTAAAAAAATTTTTTAATTTTTCTAAACGCTTTATAACGGTGATCAATTTTATATTTAACTTTCCGTTTCATTTGACCAAATGTTAATTTTTTTCTTCTTGGTATAAAAATTGGATCATATCCAAATCCATTTTTTCCTAATTTTTTGTTTGAAATATATCCCTCTATTTTACCTAACGAATTTACTGATTCTCCATTAGGCCAATAAATTGTTAAAACACAAACAAAACGAGCTTTAATTTTTTTTGAATTCCAATTTTTATCTTTTTTTTTAATTTCTTTAAGGACTCTGTCCATGGCTTTATTGAAATTATTTTTTTTACCACCCCATCTTGCTGAAAAAATACCCGGAGCTTTAGCTAAAATATCTACTTCAAGACCTGAATCATCGGCTAAACATATCATTTTTGCTTTATTTGAAAAATGCTTAGCTTTTATTAGTGAATTTTCTAGAAATGACTTTCCATTTTCAACTGGGCTTTTAATTTCAAAATCTTCTGGGGAATATATTTTAAGGTTTTTTGGTACCAAATCCCTAATTTCTCTTAGTTTTCCCTTATTATTTGTACCTATCAACAATTTTGTTATTTTTTTATTTAGCATCTAGCAATTATCAAATTTCATACCATATAACTCTCAATGGAAAAAGATCAAAAAATTAATACAGATAAGCTAAATGAAGACGTGAATGAAACTTCTGTTAACGACAAAACTATCGATGCCAATCTCAATCCTATAGAACAAGAAGAAGAAATTAAAGAAATTACTGCTGAAGAAACAATTAAGAATCTTGAAGATAAGGTTGCCAGAACTTTTGCCGAAATGGAGAATCAAAGAAGAAGGTTTGAAAAAGAAAGAGATGACGCATTTAATTATGGTGGTTTTGCTTTTGCAAAAGAAACCTTAAACTTAATTGATAATTTGGAAAGATCTAAAAAAATCTTAGAAAACGATGAGTTATTAAAAAATACCGAGGCTTTAACAAAAACCTTAGAACATTTTGATATTATAAATAAAGACATGGTTTCTATTTTATCAAAAAACGGAATTACTCCTGTGGATTCAATTGGTAAAAAACTTGACCCAAACCTTCATCAGGCCATGATGGAAATTGATGATGATCAAAAAGAACCTGGTACAATTGTTCAAGAAATACAAAAAGGATTTATGATGAAAGATAGGTTGCTTAGGCCATCTTTAGTGGGTGTTTCAAAAAAAACTGAAAAAAAAGAGGAAAAAAACCCTGAAAATAAAGAGAATTCAGACAATTAATAATATTTGACTGAACTTGTAGATTAAAAATTAACACTTATATGAAGGGTAGGATTTAAATTATGAGCAAAATTATAGGAATAGATTTAGGAACAACAAATTCATGTGTCTCAATCATGGAGGGTAGCCAACCTAAAGTTTTAGAGAATGCAGAAGGTGCAAGAACAACGCCCTCAGTTGTTGCTTTTACTGATGATGGTGAGAAACTTGTTGGTCAACCAGCAAAAAGACAGGCCGTAACTAATCCTGAAAATACCATATTTGCTGTAAAAAGATTAATTGGAAGAAACTTTGAAGATCCAACAGTAAAAAAAGATATTACAGCAGCACCTTTTAAAATAGTTAATTCAGAAAAAGGTGACGCTTGGATTGAAGCAAAAGGTGAAAAATATTCTCCTTCACAAATATCAGCTTTTATCCTTCAAAAGATGAAAGAAACAGCTGAAAAATATTTGGGTCAAGAAGTAACTAAAGCAGTAATAACTGTACCTGCTTATTTTAATGATGCCCAACGACAAGCCACGAAAGATGCTGGTAAAATTGCAGGACTAGAGGTTTTAAGAATTATTAACGAACCTACTGCTGCTTCTTTAGCATATGGTTTAGACAAAAAAAAAGAGAATAAAAAAATTGCCGTTTATGATTTAGGTGGTGGAACTTTTGATGTATCTGTTCTTGAGTTAGGAGATGGAGTATTCGAAGTAAAATCTACAAATGGTGATACATTTCTAGGTGGAGAAGATTTTGACAATATTATTGTTGATTACTTAATTGGTGAATTTAAAAAAGATAATGGTATTAATTTAAAAACTGATAAATTGGCTCTTCAAAGATTAAAGGAAGCAGCTGAAAAAGCAAAAATAGAATTATCATCAGCAGAACAAACTGATGTTAATTTGCCATTTATAACTGCTGATAAAACAGGTCCAAAACATATAAATTTAAAAATGACTAGAGCAAAATTAGAAGCCTTGGTTGAAGATTTAATTTTAAAAACTTTACCACCTTGTAAAACTGCACTTAAAGATGCGGGCCTTACTGCAAATGACATTGATGAAATTGTGATGGTTGGTGGAATGACAAGAATGCCAAAAGTATTAGCTGAAGTTAAAAGCTTCTTTGGCAAAGAACCAAATAAAAGTGTAAACCCCGATGAAGTTGTTGCTATGGGAGCTGCAATTCAAGCTGGCGTACTTCAAGGAGATGTTAAAGATGTACTCCTTTTAGATGTAACACCTTTATCACTTGGAATTGAAACTTTGGGTGGCGTGTCGACAAAACTAATTGAAAAAAACACAACAATACCTACAAAAAAGAGCCAAGTTTTTTCAACAGCTGAAGATAGTCAACCAGCAGTATCAATTAGAGTTCTCCAAGGTGAAAGAGAGATGGCTTCTGATAATAAGATGTTAGGAAATTTTGAATTAGTTGGGATCGCACCAGCTGCAAGAGGAGTGCCTCAAATCGAGGTAACATTTGATATCGATGCTAACGGAATTGTTAGTGTTTCTGCAAAGGATAAAGGAACTGGAAAAGAACAAAAAATTCAGATTCAAGCTTCTGGAGGCTTAGGTGAAGAAGAAATTGAAAAAATGGTTAAAGATGCAGAGGCAAATAAAGAAGAGGATAAAAAGAAAAGAGAATCCGTTGACGTAAGAAATCAAGCCGACACTTTAATTCATTCAACAGAAAAAAATCTAAAAGAACATGGTGCTAAAGTTTCAGATGTGGATAAGAAAGCAATAGAAGATGCCTCATCTAGCTTAAAAGAAGCAATTAAAGGAACTGATGTTGAGGATATTAAGAAAAAAACAGAAACTTTGGTTCAAGCTTCTATGAAATTAGGCGAAGCGATTTACAAGTCCCAAGAAAAAAAACCAGGTTCATCTAAAGATGCTGATAAAAATGATGAAGGAAAAAAAGACAATAATGTAGTTGATGCAGACTTTGAAGAAGTAAAAGAAGAAGATAAAGAAGAAGATAAAGAAGAAGATAAAGAAGAGGCAAAAGAAGAGGCAAAAGAAGAAGATAAAGAAAAAAGCGCTTAGGACTTACAACAACTATCATCTTAAAGTAACTTATGGCTAAAAGAGATTTTTATGACGTCTTGGGTGTTGGTAAAAGTGCAAGCCCAGAAGAATTAAAATCTGCATATAGAAAATTAGCAGTAAAACATCACCCCGACAAAAATCCTGGCGATAAATCTTCTGAAGATAAATTCAAAGAAGCAAGTGAAGCATATGGTATTCTTTCAGACCAAGAAAAAAAACAAAACTATGATAATTTTGGACATGCTGCTTTTGAGGGTAGTGGTGGAAGACAGGGTGGTGGTTTTGGCGGAGCTGACTTTTCAGATATATTTGAGGATTTTTTTGGAGATTTTGGAGGCGGAAGAAGTTCGAGCAACAAAAGAAAATCCAACAATAGAGGTTCTGATTTAAGATACGATTTATCAATTACTCTTCAGGAAGCTTATGAGGGCCAAAAAAAAGATATAAAATTTTCAACTACCGAAAAATGTAACACATGCAAGGGTAATGGTTCTAAGCCAGGCTCTTCTCCTGACCAATGTACCGTTTGCGGTGGAAATGGAAAAGTAAGGTCCAACCAAGGTTTCTTTACTGTACAACAAACTTGTCCCCAGTGTGCTGGAAGTGGAGAAGAAATAACAAATCCGTGCAATGACTGTAATGGTCAAGGAAACAAACAGACTTCTAAAAAAATATCTGTAACTATACCAAGGGGCGTAGATGACGGAACAAGAATAAGATTAGCTGGTAAAGGTGAGGCAGGAGCAAGAGGTGGAGCTAGTGGTGATTTATATTTGTTTATAAATGTTCACTCTCATGATCTTTTTAAAAGATCTGATGAAAATTTATTCTTTGAATTTCCCATCTCTATAGCTAATGCGGCGCTGGGTACAACAATAGAAATACCTACAATCGATGGTGGAAGAGCAAAAATTAAAATACCTGATGGAACTCAAAGCGGAAAACAGTTCAGATTAAAAGGAAAAGGAATGCCTTATATGAAAGGCAGTGGAAATGGTGATCTTTATGTTCAGGTAAACACAGAGGTTCCTATTTCGTTAAATAAAGAACAAAAAGAACTTCTTGAAAAATTTAGAAAAATTGAAAATGAAAAATCAAATCCAAGTATTAAAAAATTCTTCCAAAAAGCCAAAAGTTTTTGGAAAAACTAAAAGACTAATTAACTAAAAAAGGTTAATATTTTCTTAAATGAAAAAAATTAATTTATCAATTACTGGCTGTCTTGGAAGAATGGGTCAACAGCTTATTAAATCTTCTAAATCAGATAAAAGTTTTAAATTAGTCACCCTTACAGAAAACAAACCTATTAATAAAAAAATAAATGGTATTAAACCTGATTTAAATACTGAAAATGCATTTAAAAAATCAGACGTAATAATAGATTTTACTATTCCAAAATGTACATTGGAAATTCTTAAAATTTCTTCTAAACTAAAAAAAAGAGTAGTTATCGGAACTACTGGATTTACAAAAAAAGAAGAAAATTTAATTAAAAAATATTCAAAAAAAATACCTATTCTTAAAGCTGGCAATATGAGCCTAGGAATTAACTTACTTATGTATTTGACTGAAATTGCATCAAAATCTCTAGGGGAAAAATTTTTAAGTAAAGTATTTGAAATACACCATAAGCATAAAAAAGATCATCCATCTGGAACAGCCCTGATGTTAGGAAAAGGAATAGCTGTTGGAAAAAATAAAGATTTTTACAAATTAATGGGTAATAAATATTTAAACAAAAAAAATTTTCCTTATTCACAAAAAATTAATTTTAATTCAATTAGAAAAGGTGAGGTAATTGGAGAACATGAAGTAACCTTCTCAAGTGGTAAAGAAATTATTACCCTAAATCACGAAGCATTTGATAGAGCTGTTTACTCAGAGGGTGCTTTAACTGCAGCAAAGTGGATATCTAATAAAAAACCCGGTCTATATTCAATGAGAGACGTTCTTAATTTTAAATAATGAATGAGCTTGATAGGCCAAGAATAATATTACGTATTCTAAATAAAATTTATCCAAAAACTCCTATTCCTCTTAAGCATACAAGCAACTTTACTTTATTGCTTTCTGTTCTCTTGTCCGCCCAATGCACCGACCTTAATGTAAACAATGTAACAAAAAAAATTTATCCTAAATACAACAGACCAGAGCATTTTATAAAATTAGGAAGAAAAAAAATTGAAAGATTAATAAAAAGTATAGGTTTGTTTAGAGTTAAAGCTAAAAGTATATATTATCTATCAAAACAATTAATAGAAAAACATAATAGCAAAGTACCTAGAACTTTTGAAGAACTGGAAAAGTTACCAGGTGTTGGACACAAAACAGCAAGTGTTCTTATGTCCCAAGGGTTTGGATACCCTGCATTTCCTGTGGACACTCATGTACATCGATTAGCTCAAAGGTGGGGTCTAACTAATGGTAAGAATGTTATCCAAACTGAAAAAGACTTAAAAAAATCATTTCCTAAAAAATACTGGAATAAACTTCATCTTCAAATAATTTATTATGGACGAGAATATTGTAAAGCAAGAAAATGCTATGGTTTAACTTGTAAAATTTGTATTACTTGTTACCCTAATAGAAAAAATTCAATTAAAACAAAAAAAGCTTAACATGAAAATTCTAGGAATAGGCAACGCAATTGTTGATGTAATCTGCAAGGTAGAAGATAACTTTTTAACAAATAATGAATTAACAAAAAGTACAATGAAGCTTGTGGATGAGGTTGAATTTAAAAAACTTTTATCTAGCCTTAAAATAGAAGAGACCGTTTCAGGTGGTTCGGTTGCAAATTCTATTGTTGGATTGTCTCAACTAGGGAACAAAGTTGGCTTTATAGGAAAAGTAAATGAAGATGATTTAGGGAAAAAATATGAAGACGGATTAAAAAAAGAGAAAGTAGAATATTTTTATTCAAAAAAAAAAGAAGCTTTACCTACAGGCACTTGTTTAATATTAATTACTCCAGACTCTGAAAGAACTATGTGTACTTTTCTTGGTACTGCGGGAAAAATAAATGAAAATGATGTTGATATTAATGCGGTTAAAAATAGTGAAATTATATTTTTAGAAGGATATTTGTGGGATGAGGGTGATCCCAAAAAAGCATTTGATAAAGCAATTCAAGGTTCTAATAAAACTGCAATGTCTTTGTCAGATTTATTTTGTGTGGAGAGACACAAACCTCACTTTTTAAATTTAGTTAAAAATAAATTAGATATAACTTTTGCAAACGAACAAGAAATTACATCATTAGTAGGAGTAAATAATTTTGAAGATGTGGTATCTTTTTCTAAAAATCTTAATAAGCTAATCGTTATTACTAGAGGTCAAAAAGGAGCCACTGCTATTCAAGGAAACGATATTGCTGAATGTGATGTTAAAAAAAATCTTAGGATTGTCGATTTAACTGGAGCTGGAGATCTTTTTGCCTCAGGTTTCTTACATGGTCATGTAAATAATTTGTCATTAAAAGAAAGCCTAGAGAAGGGCACTGAAATGTCATCAAAAGTTATTCAACAAATTGGGGCTAGACTTTAAGAATAAGTTTGTTTTTTCTTTTAAAGCTTCCCTTCCCCTTTTTGGCTCTAACAATTTTTGGTTTATATTTTTTGGTTAACAAATTTTTTGCAATTAAATTTCTTTTTTTCACTTAATTAAATATCCATCTTCTTTACTCAATATGAAGTTATTATCTTTAAATTTATCAAAAATTTTTTTTCTTAATCTATAAATATGTGTTTCAACTGTATGAGTTTCAAGTTCGGATGCATAGCTCCACACTTCGTTTTCAAGAACGCTTACCTTTTGTGGTTTTTTATTTTTCTCTAGAAAAAGAATTATATTTATTTCCTTTTCTGTGAGTTTTAAATTCCCCACATCATTTGAAATTATTCTTGAATTCAAGTTTAAAGTATAACTTGAAATTTTTATAAAAGACTGATCATTAAATTTTTTCTTTAAAAGCTGAACATTTATCTTTTCGACAAAATTGTTAATATTAAATGGAATAAAAATATATTTATAATCATTAATATTTTGTACAGATTCGCTATTTTCTAAAAGAAAAATTATTTTATTTGGATTAATTTTTTTTTTTGATATTAATTCATCTTTATAAATAAACTTTGAAAGGATTATAGAGCTAGCAAGGTCTACTTTATTAATATCTTTTAAATTAGTTTTATTTAGATTAAATTTTAAATAATCGTTTATTTCAAATAATATTTGATATAGGGCATTAAATTCAGTAATTATAATATTATGTTTAAACATTTATTAATAACTTATGCTAATAAATCTAAAAAATAAAGATACCTTGGAGTTTGATGAGTTTAAATTTAAATGCTCCATTGGTAAAAATGGTTTAAAAAAAAATAAAATTGAGGGTGATAAATGCACCCCTATAGGACTATTTGATTTAGGTCTTCTATATTATAGACAGGATCGAGTCCCAAAACCTCAGACATTGTTAGAAACAAAAATTATTAAAAAAGATACCGCATGGTGTGATGATTCTTCAAGTAAGTTTTATAATAAAGAAATTAAAATAAATAAATTTATAAGTCATGAGAAATTTTATAGAAAAGATCACATTTATGATATTATTTTAATCGTTAAATACAATTATAAACAAGTTGTTTCTGGACAAGGTAGTGCAATTTTTATTCACCTAACTAAAGATTATAAACCTACAGCGGGATGTATAACGCTTAAAAAAAAAGATTTTCTAATATTATTGAAAGTATTAAATAAAAAAGACAAATTAAAAGTTTTTTAATCTCTTTTGCCAAATATTTTTGATCCTATTCTAAGAAAAGTCGATTTATATTTTATCGCCATCATATAATCACTAGACATGCCCATACTTAAATCATTCAATTTTATTTTTTTTGACAGATTTTGCATTTCTAAAAAATACTTTTCCTCATCTAAATTTTGAGGTGGCAAGCACATAAGCCCAATTATATCTAACTTTAAATTTTGGGTGCAAATTTTATAAAAATTTTGAAGCTTCTCTGGATCTATTCCACTTTTTTGAATTTCACTACCTATATTAATTTGAATAAATATCTTAACTTTTTTGCCTTTTTTTTTCTCTTCAATAGAAATCTTTTCTGCTAATTTTAAATTATCTAGAGAATGAATGTAGTCAAATAATGGTATTACGTATTTTACTTTATTTGTTTGTAATTTTCCTATCATATGAAGCTTAATATGATTGAAGCTTTGTTTCACATCTGTCCATTTATCCATGGCTTCCTGAACTTTATTTTCACCAAAATGAACATGTTCATCGTTAATAAGTGGTAAAATTTCGTTCATGGGAAAAGTTTTACTTACAGCTATAATATTTGGATTGTAGTTTATTTCTTGAGATTCTTTAATTTTTTCCCGTATTTCGTTTTTTATTGATATTATTTTATTAACAACATTATGCATAAGAATTTACCAAAATATTATTACTTTATAGATAAATTTGAAAAGGATGACATTAAAAATATTAATAAAAATATTGCTATT
>Ga0209709_10002308_pt1 | contig 16794 bp, 10 predicted proteins | sample ArcticOcean_MG_C_2_FD_187435 | JGI IMG/M metagenome (GOLD analysis project Ga0209709, IMG submission 187435) | Marine microbial communities from western Arctic Ocean - ArcticOcean_MG_CB4_136 (SPAdes) (version 2) | ecosystem: Environmental > Aquatic > Marine > Oceanic | place: Arctic Ocean... | reverse complement strand
GAACCGAATCGCCTAAGAAGAGGACGCACTCCGACAGATTGCTTCGCGGATATGGTGAAGTGGTTATCACCTGAGGTTTCCAACCTCATGTCGTGGGTTCGATTCCCGCTATCCGCATCCATTTTCATCACTTTAGCAGTGTTTTCACTGTTCGCAACCCCCCCATATGTTGAAGAAGAATCGAAGATGCGCGTAGCGCATGAACCGCCAACTAACGGCACTAATCCTGACCGGATTGTTCCTAATTGCACCACTTGTAGGTTGTTTTGGTGAAGAAGAAAAGGTAACCATCGACCCTGCGGACGCGTTCCAAATCGATTTCGTGAACCCAGAGGATGCGGTTTTGCGCGTCGGAGAATTTCATGACTTTACCCTCGAAGGAAAAGGCAATGCAATCTCAACCGACTCAGATGTTCTTCTATTCGTCAATGGCTCTTATGTTAAGAGTCACAGCGTAATGGTAGATGATGCAACCATCTTCGGACAAATTCTCACAACTCCTTACACTACTGAAGTCAACATCGCTTTCATGGGCTCAGAAGGTCAAACTGAGGCCATCAGCATGACACTAACCAATGGTACACCAATCGTCAATGGAGAAGATTGGTTCGCAAAGATGGATTTCATCACCAGTGTATGTACCGATTCTACTGAATGTGGTGGCTATGTCAATCGCTGGATGGGGACACCCAACCCGGCATTTGAGCGAGCTGCTTCATTCTTCCAAGGGCACTTCGAAGGACTTGGATATGAAACACATATCCTTCGTGTAACCGACCATGGGAATCCAACAGAGCCTGAAAGTCTGAATGTTATCGCATGGAAAGAAGGTCGAAGCGATACTTGTGTCCAAGGAATGGGCGCTCATATGGATATTGCGCCACCCGGCGGACCACCTGGCGGCGGTACATACGAAGGAGCATACGACAATACCGCAGGTACTGTCTCGATGATGCTTTTTGCTCGTGCGTTTGCTGACCTTACTTTCGAATGTGATACTTTCCTTGCCCTGTGGTCCAGTGAAGAAGAGGGGCTCCGTGGATCCAGCGCATTCGCTAACAACGACTGTGATTATTGCTTACCCCAAGATAAGGAACTTGAGTTCTACATCAACATGGATATGATGGGGATGTCTTGGCCAGCACACAAACCGAATGGTGACCCGTTCCCTTACCATGCTTGGTCTGGCCCTGATGCAGACCCTGCTGTACAAGATGTTGAAATCTCAACCATCCTTGACGATGTCCACTTTGATATCCTAAAAGCCCCAAGAGATTTGAGAATTGATGGCTCCTATGGCGCTGGTTGTGACCAGCATTGGGATGAGCACTCCGATTTGGTAATGGATGTTCATGAAGATACATTTGGCCGTTCAGACCACGTTACGTTCCGCAATCTTGGAGCACAGACTATTTTCCACCTAGGTGCATATGATGCAGATTACGATGCATATCATTCACCTTCTGACACATTGGACAACATGGTCGCTGAAGTCGGTGGTCAAGAAGAATTGGAGAAAAGCATGGAGTTCGTAATGTGGGCTGCTATGTTAGAATTCATAATCGCTGACCAAAGTCCTGAGATTAGAAATCTAAACGCTTGATGTGGGGAATATGGTCGATGCAATTGGAGAATTAATTGTTGCAATTGGAGATTCGGTTGTTAATAGTGATTCTCTCAATGAAAAAACCGAGACTAAATCTCGTATTTTTCATGCACTATACTACATCATGCCGATATCTTTACTCACAGGATTCTACATCTGGACGATTTACTGAATGTATTTGATGCCGAAGAGTCAGACAATGTTTTTTGTAGTCCATCGTATTGAATATAGGCATGGAGGAAGAAGTTTCTACTGACGAGTTAGAAGAAAATCAGTCGCGAAAACCGTGGAAACTTGTTGCCAGTTCTTCGGTTATTGCCGCCATGTGTTGTCTTCCATCTGTGGTATTAGTCATGTTTGGCATTGCTACAGTATCAACAGGTGCAGCAATATCAGATACCTTGTATTGGGGTGAGGATGGATATTCATGGTTTAGACCACTAATGCTTGCAATAGCGTCATTGACAGTAATTGTAGGACTGGTATTTCATTTCAGAAACCAAGGCATTTGTACTTTGGACCAAGCCAAACGCGAGCGTAGAAAAATCATTAATACATCTCTGCTGATTATAATAATCTCTTACCTAAGTTATCTATTGCTAAACTATGTTATCTTAACCGAAATTGGGATTTTATTTGGATTACCTTGGGAATCGAGTAGGGTTTGGAATAAGTGATTAGACATTATTCCTAGTGGTATTACAACCGACTCCCCAAGAGTCTGTAGATTGCATTGCGGTTTTTGTTTGTTGTAGTAAGTTATCTTCTGGAGTTTCAGGGTCATTCCCCGCTTTGCGCCATGAGATTGAAACCATCTGATCTTCATGAATGAAAGATTCAACTAGATATTGCTCGAGAACAATATCCCTTGGATTGAGATGCATTCCCATTCTCTCGGCTTTTTGTATAGCTTCTTTGGCCGTCCAAATACGAATCGCTTGGTCAGGATTAGATTTCAACCAATCCAATTCTTTGCCTTTTGCCATCATATCAAAAGCGTTCTCTTTGATTCCTCTATTCTTCGGCTCAGCATCGATTCCAATCCAATATCCTGGCTCGATAAGAGCGCAAACTGCCCATTCACCAGAATGGCCGATACTAATTCCGGGCAAGGGTTCGTTTCTCCAGATTCCATCCAGCCACGAAAGGTAGGGTGCTCGCTCTTCTGTACGTAATACCTCAACTGAATCTATTGGTACGCCCCAATCAATCAAACATTCCTCAAGAAGTAAGCGACCTGAATTATGGTCCGCAATTCGCTTTGGAGTAGCCCTAGGAATATCCTCTGCTAGCGAACTATGGCAAACTTCAATCCGTTTGCGAGCAATTAGCATTCTTGGACCCGGTATTGGATCCATCTTCTCCATCCAATCACCTCTGAAGGCTGAAACGTTGGTCCGCTGGAACTTCGCCCATCGCCTTGAGTCGTAGTCCCTTCAGTGAAAGAACAGGAGCATCATCATCTCCAACTATTACCACATCATGAACCGTAACTCCCGAATCTTCTGTTGCCACCTTAATTGAACGCATACGTAACCTCTCATCCGCTTCTGGCACTCGTAGCATTGTAGACCATTCTATGCCAACCGGAAGACTAGAGAAGCCGTCACTTTCCATTGCGGCTAATCCGGCATTTTGGAATCCCGCTTCGATCAACATTGGTAATGCATCGAGCAGAACTTCTTCTCCTTCACTCTCTACAGAAAATTGGTCGGTTGCTGGTAATTGATGACGCATCAATGCTATTCCGTCAATACCATTCTCGATACCACGCAAGACTCCACCATGGGACTGGAAACGAGGACCATGGAAATATCTCAGATAGATGAAACTAGAATGGTGCAATAATTCACCATCTGCTGGAGTTCCAACAGTAGGTAATGCATCGATTTCACTTTGCAAGAATGCTCCGAGGTCATCACTTGAAGCAATAAGACGAACCTTTGCTTCATGGTGTAACCTTGGCTGACCAAATATTTCTCCCTTCGAGTTGACCAAGTCTGAAACCAGACGGCAGTTAACCCATCTTAAGTCGCCTTCAGAACTCTCAAGAGTGGCTTCTACTCTTACCGTCATAGCACCCTTCATGATTTTTACAGGTAGGCCAAATGTGACTTCCTCAAAGCCTGCAAGGCAATATCCTGGCATCAATAGCAAAGAATTCTCAGCAAACATTTCCAGAGCCATTACACCCGGGTGGTATGGGACTCCATCGATTGCATGGTCTACCAAGAATGGGTGCACAATGGTAGAAAGGGTGCATTGTGAGACCAAAGATTTGCCTTCATCGAGAGTGATTAATTTGTCGATAAGTGGGAAGCGGCGAGGGTCTGCAATGGATGCAGCCATCTCTGCAGGCAGTTTCAAGGGGGCCTCTCTAAATGAGTCGAATCGGTCCATCAATCCGAGAGAACCACAACCGATGATGCGTCTCTTTCCACCAGCAAGAGCTTCCTTTACGAATATCTCAACTCCTTTATCCACAGATAAAGTTTCGATTCCTGCCGATTCAAATACGGCCTCTATCGAACCACGTGTAGCCATACCGACATCTCTCCAGCCTGTCCAGGCAATAGCAACTGCTCGACAGTCACCACTAGCAGATAGACGTGCCATCTCTGCATCAAGTATCGAATTTGCAGCGGCATAATCGGTCTGTCCGCCATTTCCAAAGCGGCCTGCAACACTGGTGAATGCACATGCGAATCGTAGACTCTCCCCTACTGCCGATGTGAGTGCTTTCCAGCCATCTACTTTGACACGTACAATCATATCAAATGTACTCCATTCTTTGTCCGCTACTAATTTAGATTCTTCAAGGCCTGCTCCGTGAACGATTCCTGTAACATCTCTTCCGCCCACTGCGGCAATAATTCCTTCAGAATCTGTAACATCGGCAGAATGGTACTCAGCATTGTTTCCACTTGCCTCTATCTCACTAATTGTGCGATAAATATCCATACTGCGGGTGAGTTTTGTCCATGCATTATTCCATTCAACCATGGTGATTTTACCGTTTTCAGATTCAGAGATTAGTGTCTCACGTAACTCTGTCTTGCGTGAATTGAGTTGGTCTTCATTCCAATCGAGCCAATCTGAAGTTTCCGCCTCAAGTTTACTTCGACCAAGCAAGAGGAATGTTGCTCCTGCACCAGTACTTGCTCCTGCAACTCCAATTATTGAAGCAGCGGTTACTCCAGAACCTCCTCCACTAACAAGCCAGATATCATCCGACTGTAGAGGTTCGACTTCAGCAACAATATCTTCGGCAAAGCAGACTAGGGTCCACCTGCGTCCATCTCTATCGATTCCAATCTCGATATCGCCACCTGCGCCAAACATATCACTCTCGATTATTTCTGCAGCAGAATCCGCGTCAATAATCAATTCGGGGTGTAAATCTAGTGCTCGGCAACGTAGATTTTCACGTTCAAACGCGTATGATTTGGTAACTCCACTTGCTGCACATGCAAGTGAATTGAATCGCTTCCCACGGTTTCCGTGGCGACCGTCTAATGCAGTAACGCTTCCAACGATTCCAGAGGAGATTACACCTAATTGTTCATCTAATCCTTTCAACAAACCAAACCAAGATTGGGCTGCAAGATTCAACTGATTAGATGGGCCAGCAGATTCCCAAGAACTGCCAGTCAATGAAAGAGGTGCTAAGTGGATAACTCCGGCAACCCCTGTTATTCTAGAGCAGATTTCTGCAATCTGTTCTTCGCTAGCAGGGTCAGCACGGAAGGTGTGGCCTGAGAGTTCTTCCTGTTCAGTCACTGATTTTGCTCCAAACTCGAAACCAATCTTAGCAACAGAAAGTCCCTTCTCACTTAGACGGTTTGCTAACGCATCAGCAACTCCCCAACTATCTTGAGTAATTACGATTGTTCCGCCTATTGGTAACCCTTCGGTAACTACAGGACACGGTTCAATTTCAACTTGCCAACGACGAGTCGTCGATTCTGTTGGCGCAGATGGCACTGTTGAATCGACAGGAACTGGTGTTGTTTCGACAACTACTGCCGCCGTTTCTGGAGTTGCAACTGGTTCAGGCGTGGACGATTGCCCGGTCATTTTACGGATGTAATCCACGAAGTGATTGAGAGTTGGGTGATCTGATAATACGAAATCTTCATCGACAGGTAGCGAAAATATTTCTCTTACATCGCCCATGATTTCGGCTTGCTTGACGGTATCGATTCCAAGTTCTCCTTCGAGGTCTTGGTCCATCTCAATGAAATCATCAGGATAACCTGTATGCTTGACTACGACTCCGATTAATTTCGGTTGGATGTCACCATTTTCACCGCTTGCTGCAGGCATTACCGGTGTTGGTGTTGCCACAGGTTGTGGCTCAGATACTGCAGGGGCTGCCGCTACAGGCTCGGGCTCTACAGGTCCAGCAGAAACAACTCCGCCGGTCATTTTACGGATGTAATCCACGAAGTGATTGAGAGTTGGGTGATCTGATAATACGAAATCTTCATCGACAGGTAGCGAAAATATTTCTCTTACATCGCCCATGATTTCGGCTTGCTTGACGGTATCGATTCCAAGTTCTCCTTCGAGGTCTTGGTCCATCTCGATGAAATCTTCAGGATAGCCGGTATGCTTGACTACAACTCCGATTAATTTCGGCTGAATATCTCCCATGTCCACCACTGGTGCAGGCACAGGCATAGACTCCACAACAACCTCTGCAGGTTGAGATATTGGAGTTTCAACTACTTGCTCAACATTTGCCGCAGGTGCTGGAGTTCCGCCTTGCATTTTGTGAATGTAAGCAATCATATGATTGAGTGTAGGATAATCTGCAAGTACGAAATCCTCGTCCACAGGTAATCCAAACTTTTCTCGGATATCTGCCATAATTTCTGCTTGCTTAACCGTATCAATGCCCAATTCACCCTCTAAGTCTTGGTCGAGTTCAACGAAATCAGCAGGATAGCCAGTATGCTTGACTACCACTTCGATGACAATAGGAGTGATGTCGCCTAAAACTGCGGTAGTTGAGGCGGGTTTCGAAACTGCAACTGGCTCTGGAACCGGTACAGGTTTGGGACTAGAAACTACAACTGGCGCAGGAGCAGACTCGGCCACAACAGGTGCTGAAGGCATTGTCGACTCTTTTGGTACTGCATACTCTTCGCCCTGAATCCCGCCATGGAGATTGTTGTCTCCATCGACATACGCAACAAGTTTATTCTGAAGAATACGCAATTCGAGGTTAGTCGTTCCCGCAAGAGATTGATTCCATGTCAATAACTTCTGCTTATCGATTCTGTCACCAGTATATTCACACTTACGAACTAAGGATAAACCGATTTGACTACCAAATCCTGCACCAAAGCGCATTCCGTATTTCAGATTAGAATAAACCCCGCCTTTGGATAATTTAAGATTACCAAGTTCAGAATCAACTTCCTTATGATTAGCAATTGGTGGTATCTTTCCAGTCATCAAACCGTAGAACATAGCTGCATCTTCGATTCCAACACCCATTGGATGCCCAGTGAATCCTTTGGTATTCGCAATGACAAGGTCGTCCGTACTCGCTCCGAATGTGTCACGCAAAGCCTTGACTTCCGCTTGAGCAGACCCACCTCTTGCTGGAGTAAATGTCTCATGGGAGAAGAATACTGTTTCTGATGCCATCTTGTGACGATCAATTCCCCAACGTTCTTCCATATTCCCAACAAATTGGTTAACTGTCTGAGCGACATGTTCCACATCTAATCTGGTCCCATGGAATGCTGAATTGGAAATATGGGTCCCGAGTAATTCTGCTATTGGCTGAACTCCTCTTGCATCAGATTGTGATTTTCTTTCTACAACGAATGCTGCTGCACCCATTCCAAGGATCAAACCATTACGGCGTCGGTCGAATGGCAATGCTGCTTCTTCAACAATATTACTGGTAGCAGCCGCACCGCTTGCTGCAAAACCAGAGCCGATCCATTCCCATAAATCCTCACCAGTCACATCATCTGCGGAGATGATTACTACTCGGTCACAACGGTCTGTAGCTAGCCAATCTTCAGCAACACCAAATGCTGCTGTGGCTGAAGCACAAGCAATATTGATTGTAGTATTTGGTCCTCGAATACCGACATGTTGTGCAAATTGCGAATGACCCATATTTAGGACTTGGAAGAGGTATCGTCTATCGAAACGGCCTTCCCCGTCATCTCCGTCTGACTTAGCATGCTTTGCTGCCATCTGCAGGCCAGCGAAACAAGATGCAAATACAATTCCGGTTCTATCTCGATAAATCGAAGGCATTTGCCAAGAGCGAATCAATCGTAATCCGCCCTTTCCAACTTGCTCAACTGGAGTCAATGGAATACCTGCGTCTCTGAGAGCGATTAGCCCCGCTGCACATGCAAGTTGAGTTGCAATATCCCAAGCCGCTGTAATCTTTGCATCGATTCCAAATTCCTCTGCCGGGTCAAAGGCTCCTTTGATTCCTGCAAGTTGAGGGATGTCGCCAAATTCGGTGGCCGCATCCATACCTACACTACCATCGCGTCCTTTGATTAGACGAACAATATTCTTGTCAAGCAATCTTTGCTTGTAATCATCGGTAACTTCACTAATACAGGTTTCACCTCGCACCAGTTTTTCGAAATTACCCTCATCGAATACCCTCTCTCCTCCGGGCAATCCCAGTGAAATTCCAGTAATGACGTATGGGTCGTCAACACGGTCATCGAGTTTAGTAGCCCTAGGGGTAGTACTCGTTGTAGGTGCTGCTGTAATCCACCTAGTGATGTCCCCTGGGGTCTTTGCTACTGTGATATCCCAGTCAGGGTCGGTACTACAACGTGCATGAACTGTGGAAATTACAACCTGTATCTGCGCATCAGATATACCCAATACCTCTCTCATGTCGACATTGCCCTGACAGAATTTAGCAGGATATCCAGATTGTGCTGCGATCAATTCCCCAACGAGGTTTATCTTTTCAGCGTCTGGGTCCACATAAGTCTCTGTTGATTTGACGGCCGTGGGGGCCGCTACCTCTCCGCCTTTAGATGGTAAAGGACGGCTTCTTTCTTTGAGAGGGGTTCCCGGTTGTGTAACCTTACTTTGTGCCTCGATTGGCCCAGCACGGAATGCTTCGGTAAGATGGGGGCTGTTTTTGTCTGGCCATTGGGGGGTCCTTCCTGCGAGTGCAAGAGTTCCAAGAGCCGAAAGGAAGGTTGCTACCCCGCCTGCTTTTGGATGATTGGTCATGATTGGTAGGGCGGCTTTTCCTTCAAGTATTTGTGAAGCAAAAACCGTTAGTGCGCGTTTTGGACCCACTTCGATGAACAATCTTGCACCTGCATCATACATGGTATTGATTTGAGTTGTCCATTCGACACTAGACGCCATTTGCGGTGCTAACTTCGTGAGTACCGCTGCCTTAGAATCACTACTTCCGTCATTCATTGGATACCATCCACCATCGACATTGCTGGTGATTGGGATATTAGGCCAACGAATATCTAGACCTTCTAGGAATCTACGTAGTGGTTCGTTAGCTGGTGCAACGATTCTAGAATGGAATGCATGACTCGTTGCTAATGCTACGCATTGGAATCCTTCTGCTTCAAATCGTGACATCACTTCTTTGACCGGTGCTGTTTCTCCTGCTATTACAGTCATTTTTGGTGAATTTTTGTTCGCTGCAATAACATAACCATCATTTTCTTCGAGAATCTCTGCGATTCTCTCGTAGGGTGCTGTGACGCTTGCCATCAATCCCTTATCATCAATTTCGACACTGCCCATCTCAGTTCCACGTGCAGCTGCTGCTCTAAGTGCACCATCCATGTCAAGGATACCTGCGCTCATGAGTGCAGCATATTCTCCTAAACTATGCCCTGCAACCATATCGGGATTGTGGCCATGTGCATTCAATGCGGCCTCGATTGCCAGATCTGCAGTTAGCATTGCAGGTTGAGTATACTCGGTTTGTCTGAGTTTGTGTTCTGCTTCAATCCTCTCTTCTTTCGAAAGATTAGAACGTAAAACGAATGACGAAAGTGACTCTCCTCCGAGAACATCAATCATGGTGATATCGGCTCTGTCCCAGACTTCACCAACACCGGTAAATCGATGATTCAGGTCTGCCGTCATTCCAACATATTGGCTTCCTTGGCCGGGATACATGTGAGCGACTTTAGCATTGGAAGGTAGAGAGGGGTCATCACTAATCATGATACCTTGACTCATCAAGAATCCCCATTTCTCCTTATCATTCATTGTCTTTAGAGCGAGTTCCTTTCGCTTGTTGAATTCGGCCCAACTGGTTGCAGTTATTGCCATTCTCACTGAATCATTAGTATCGAATGACCAGTGGTCGTGTAATGTGAATGAGAGGCGTATTCCTTTCGGGTCATCATCAAAGGTCGGTCCGGTGAAGGATATTGCCGTCAACTTTGATTTTACCGAGTCGAGTGAATCTGCAGACAATAGTAACAAACCACCTTCTACCGCCTTCAGTTCTTCATGAGTCATTGTAGCATTTGATTCCGAAACAGGCTCTATACCAGCATATGCTTCCCATCGACCATCCCAATGTGTAACTAAGTCAGCATGGTATTGTGGATTGTAGCCTTCGATTGCTACGTGAAAATTCGTTCCGCCGAATCCGAAAGCAGAAACTCCGGCTCTGCGCGGATGGGCTTCTGGTTCAGGCCAATCCCGTGCAGCCGTCGGTACAAAGAACGGTATCTCATCCCATTCAACTGTTGGGTTTGGAGTGATAAAACCTGCACTTGGAGGTATTGTATTGTGATAGACTGCGTTGCATGCTTTCATAATTCCAGCAATTCCAGCAGCCGCCTTTAGATGGCCAATCTGACTCTTGACAGAACCAACAGCGATATGATCGCCGCCATCTAACCCAGTCCAAAGTAAAGATAGAGTTGACAATTCAGTCGCATCCCCTACCTTAGTCGAAGTGCCGTGTGCCTCGACTAATTCAACTGTTGAAGGAGCATATCCTGCTTGCGAATATGCACGGCTCACGGCCTGTACTTGCCCTCTCTGACTAGGAGCAGTAATGCCTTTGCCTCTACCGTCGGACGAGCCACCAACACCACGGACTACCGCTTTGACATCATCGCCATCACGGATTGCATCGGAGAGTCTCTTGAGCAATAGAACTCCTGCGCCTTCACCCATCACGAATCCATTTGCACGAGCGTCAAAAGGAGTTGAATGGGTCGAGGATAGGGCACCAATGGCACTGAACTTAGCATAGGTCGCTGCTTCCATGCACCTGTCGGTAGCCCCTGCTAGCATAGTATCGACTTGTCTTGTTTGTAAAAGGCGGCACGCATCTAGCAAAGCAGCCATCGAGGATGCACACGCTGCATCTGTCGAATAATTAGGGCCTTGTAAATCTAGCAAATTCGCTACCCTTCCACTCACAACATTTGCTAATTCGCCCGGCATTGTATCTTCGTCAATACGAGGCTTTCCTTCGCATATATCCTCGACCATAGCGTCGGCTTGCTCTGGAGTAACTCCATTGTCAATAGCGATTTTTCTCATTTCGGCGCTGAAGATTCTAATATTGCTTTCAGAGCGATTTTCGCCACCTAATGCATTTGCGAATATTACTCCGGTTCGTGCTCTATCGAGCGTTTTTCCATCTTCGCCATATCCTGCATCCTCAATTGCATCAGCAGATACGGTAACTGCCCAAAGTTGGCAAGGGTCGATTTGAGGCAATGTCCCTGGAGGTTGCCTCCATCTTCGCCAATCAAATTCATACCCTTCTACGAAACCTCCAATTTTAGAATATGTTTTACCCTCGGATACATTGCCAGGAGAGCCATTTTCCCAGTAAATGTCCGGGTCCCACCGGTCCGTACTAACCTCTTTGATAGAAACATGGGCTTCGATTATGTTCTGCCAAAATTGGTCAATACTAATTGCATCTGGCATCAATGCCGCCATTCCGATTACTGCAATCGGTTCGAATGGCGCTTGTTCTAAGCCATCGCATAGTTTACCATCGGCGGTAGAAATGGTCATTTGACTCACGCACCCATAATACTTGGAGGAACCATTGTAATCGAATAGCCTGCATCAACATGAATGCATTGCCCTGTGACTCCCCCTGATAACGAGCTTGCAAGCCAAGTGGCGCAACCTGCAACATCTGATTGGGTTACATTTCGCCGAAGTGGAGAATTAGCGGCTACATGATCTAAGATATGGTCAAACCCGGGAATTCCGCCAGCGGCCAATGTTCTAATCGGTCCGCTTGAAATTGCGTTTACTCGGTGACCTTCAGGGCCTAAGTGGCAAGCAAGTTCTCTCGTCCAGCACTCAAGTGCTGCTTTGGCCATGCTCATGATTCCATAAGAGGGGACGTGACGAGTTGAAGCAGCATATGTTAGAGTGATTGTTGAAGAGCCAGGGTTTAGGTGCGGCAGAGCATACTTTAGACAGCGCTGTAATGAATTAGCGGAAATTGTGAAAGCGGTGTTTATTTTGTCATCATCAACGAATAGAATAGGCCTGTCGAAGCACTCTCTAGGTGCAAAACCGATTGCATGAATTAGTATATCCACCTTTAGACCTGGATTTGCTTCACTGAATTTATCAAAAAACTCCTTGGTGTCGGCATCGGTTGCAACATCAAGTGGGAAAAAGCCAGCTATAGCGGGCAGTTTGTCTTTTAATTGGAAAACTCGAGACATAAACCTCTTCTGATATCCGAGATATAATGTCGCTCCAGCATCAGCAAGACTCTCACAAATCGCCCATGCGATTGAGTCTTCGCTGGCAACGCCAAAAACTAATGCAACTTTACCTTGTAAATCCAACATGATAAGCACCTACCTTAGGTAGGTGTTTCCCTAGCAACCACGTCTATGACTGTTGCCATGACTAATTAGGCCATAACGTCTATTCTCAGAGTAGAAATGTAAAGCCGTAATGCGACTTTCGACTCAAATATCATCGAAATCGAAATCGTCGTCAAAATCAAGGTCATCATCGAAATCGTCGTCAATATCATCTTCCTCTACTTCTACCGGCTTTGCCTTCTGAGCACGCCCTGCTTTCCCCGCCCTACGTGCGCTCTTAGCAACCTTCTTTGCATCTTTAGCAGCAGTCTTCTGTTTTCCTGCTTTCTTGGTAAGTCGGGAAATCACCACAAGTAACAAAATCACTCCGATTAAGCCGCCCAAGCCCATGCCAATCATAGCCATGTCGCTATTTGAAACTGAACTTAAGCCCAACGCCCCTCCAGAACTGTCACTGCCTTTGATAACAACAGTAATTGTCTGATCGATGTACTCTGAGTCGCCTTCAATAGTAGAATAAGCCCTCAATTGTATATCCATTGAAATATCCTCAGAGGGTTGATTTTTCTCACTAACCCCTATAGCCATATATCCGTTAGAAGAGGTGGTTCCTGGTTCTACTTGATCTCTGTAAGAGTCTATCCCTACGAAAAATGTATCAAGATTCATGAAAGCGTAATCTAACCCGTTATCGTTAAGTTCTTCGGCATTCAAGATTATTATTTCGAATTCATCGACCATGTTGCCATCATTAAAGAATTCTAATTGGATAAGTTCTGCATCATCTTCATCATCATCAAATTCTTCAATTGTTCTAGATGAGTCGCCAAGGACTTTGAATTCAAATTTAGTATATGGTAAAGAACTCACCGCTCCCGAACTTTCTGCAAATGAACCAAATTGGCCCAATGGAACAAAAACCGGCTCTTGGCCAAAACTCTCAACTGTTGCTGTGATATTGTATTCTACCGATACTACCTCTATTCGGGGTGAAGCTGCAAAGGTAGCGAAGAATTCACCTTCCTCCCCTGCTTCCAATTCAAGAGATGATTCCGATAGAACCAATGAGAATTGATTAGAATCTAGGGTGCTGTCTAAATTGATTTTTTCACCGAATGTGCCGGTATTTGTCACAGTGCACTTAACTGAAACATCTTCGTTTTGCTCTGGGTGTACATTGATATTGATTGTAGATTGGTCACATTCAATCTCCACTCCGATCGGAGTCCCTTGAGCCTGCGTACTCATTGGTGCAAACATGCATATCATGAGAATCGAGATTAAAATTACTCTTTTCACAGTATCCACCAACCCTCCCGAGAAGAGGGAAGGTCAAGAAGTCTTGGTTAAACTGAACCGTATATATGGTCGGGTAAGTCCTTATGGCAACGATACAATACCTCTTCATCAAGCCCAGCCGCTAATAGTTGGCGGGTTCTTTTTGGAACAGTTTTTGGCCCAAGTACTGCACCTGGTCTTCGTGGGTCATCCATGTAATCTGTTTCCAACATGAAACCGTGTGATGATGCTTCGAAAGTGGCCATCAATTCATCGATTGAACCACTGCCTGCAAGTACGCTCGGTGTAAGCCCATGAGTAAATTCTGCATCGACGCGTGGTGGGGCATAATGGCGTACTAATCTCTCCCTAGCAAGTCCGGCTTTGTCTGCCATATTTGCTAAATCCCCATATGTTTCATCAGATTCACCTTCAACATGCAATTGAAGAGGTATTCCTTCTTTAGCTGCTAATTGCATTGTTTCCAAAAGAAGAGTATTGGAGCGAGTCCATATTTCATCTGAAACTGGCCAATGCGGACGGCCAACTTCGCCTATTCCGTGTGCCTTTCCTTCGTGTACAAATTCTAAGGCTGTCTCGATACTATCCCAATAATTCTCTTCTGCTCTATCACCTAGAGATTCGAATTGGTGAGCAAATGCAGCAGGATGTGGACCTAATATCACACGTACTCCAAGACCGAGTCCTCGGACTTCTTCAGCCATTGCAATCGTATCAGAATATGCATCAGCATGTCCTTTTCGAGTCACAGGAGGAGAGGCAAAGTCAGGACAATGAACCAGAACTAAATCGGTTCCGCCAACTCGTAAAAAATCACGAGCAGCATCTAGAAATCTGCCATTTCTATTCAGGTGGAAATGGTCGTCAAGGATTGGTCCCGTCCAATCCATGGGCCTCACACCTTGAGCGATTTCTTTTCACCAAATTTGGATTTCCAATGGACTGCAGCCATAGCCACCATATTCGGGTGACGTGCATCTAATGCAACGCATCGACCATTTGGCCAAATTAACAATTCAAGGTCGTGTCTTGTGTCATTCAAGCGCATGCAACCCAAATTATCGTCAATAGAAGTGGTTCCACTACCGAGATTAGCACGGATATTGTGAATTGGAATTGGTTCACCGAAATCGAAAGAGGCCACGATTGGCCCAAGTTCTGCTACCAGTCCTGAATCATCACGACCCAACCGAAGAAGCATTTCTTTTGCTGCTGCTCTAGCTGCTTCGATACGGTGTGTGCCGTGCACAATTATGCGCCCTAGTTCATCGATAATTAGAGTTGCACGTGGAGCATCGAGCATCTTAATGATGACATCACCATTCCTAACACCCCCGAGCCTCTCGATGGCTTCTTCAAGGTCGACAGGTGGTGAAGGGGCGAATCTCACGAGTAGATTTTCTACCCTAACATCGAAGTTACCGGCTGCACTCATATTCACTCCTCCTCTACATCCGAAGTGAGTGAGAGTGATGAACTCTCCTCTACATCAGGTAGAGCATCTAATGCCCTGTGCATAGAATCCCTCCATGCCTGTTGAATTGGAACAAGCATTACTGCAGCATCACCATGTTCTTGTCTTAGTTTAGCCAAGCCGCCTCTCAGTCTTGCTGCGAAACGTACATCCTTCTGCAGATTCAATTCCTCATCGGAATTATCTCTATTCAATTTCCACCAAGTTGCAGCAAGGGCGCTGGCTACCTGAAGTCCATCGGGCGCTCTTGGAGGTTGATCAACTACATGCTTACGCATCTGTTTGATGGATTTACGCCACCTACGAGAAGTAAAAACGATACGGAGTAACTTGAAAGGACGAGTCATTGCTTGTGCTTCCTTACCAAGGAATTCTGCCCAATCCTCATCGTCCATATCCGGTTCAGCAAAAAATACTGAACGATCGTGATTTAGAGCAGCCTTGTGCAATCTTCGAGGCTCGGGGTCGGGGAACCGACCCACTTGAACATCATCAACCCAAGTTAGCATCTCAAGATATAATCCATCGAGACCACCGTTTAAGATTGCACTATCAAGATTGATTCCGGCATCATTAGATTCCGCTTTTTCTTCTTCAATCCAAACTTCCTCTTCTTCACTAGAACCAATGATTCCTAAACCATGCCATTGCAAACGAGGCCGCATATCGTTCGGAAAGACTACCGTCGGCAGGACCCCATGTAGCACAATAGTGCCACCATCGGGGTCTTTCCAATGAACATCTTCCCAATCGAGATTCATGATTAATCACTGATTGTTAACCCAGTCACGGAGGCCGCTGAGGTCCCATCCTTGGTCAAAGTAACCCTGAATTGTTGCTTGGTCCCATTGTGGGAATTCAGCCATAGCTGCAGCCATCAATGGATCAACATCGGCAGCCGGAGGGCCAGCAGGTGGCGGCCCAGTAGTTCTAGCAGTTTCAGCAGCAGGTAAATCGATGTATGACTTCTCATCTTCTTCCAAGCCGTATTCATATTCGTAAGTTCCTTCACCTGAATCACGCTTAGCAAGAACTACAACTACAACTAATAGAATCAGAATTAAAGCAGCTAATCCAACTACAATATACATTCCTGAACCAGATAGGAATCCTGTATCATCGGTCGCTTCTGCTACGTTGAATGATTTGGAATTCTCTGAACCGTTCCACAATACTTCGTTGGTTTCAGCATCTACAACAATGAAATACATTCCACTGGTTGAAGATGCAAATGGGTCGAGGTTATCAGTGAATACATCGAACATCATCCCTTGAGAAATTTCATCGGTTGTCAAGGTCATTTCCGTTGTTGGGAAACCACCATCTGTAACCGATTGGATTTCAAGAGTAATGTTTCCATCCTTAGTTCCAATATTTTGTATAGAAATCTCCAATACTGGCGAATCGCCAACCTGTGGATTCTTAGGTTGCATTCTTACAGCGGTAATACTGAACTTAGATTGTTCATGGACTAATCGATATATCGAATTGTGCGTTGGGTCATTAGACCAGATTGAACTGATTCCGTCTTCACTGTTAGGCCCGCCTCCATCTTTTATTGCTGAACCTGCAGAATCTCTGCCTTCAATCCACATAATAAC
>Ga0209709_10002307_pt1 | contig 16798 bp, 15 predicted proteins | sample ArcticOcean_MG_C_2_FD_187435 | JGI IMG/M metagenome (GOLD analysis project Ga0209709, IMG submission 187435) | Marine microbial communities from western Arctic Ocean - ArcticOcean_MG_CB4_136 (SPAdes) (version 2) | ecosystem: Environmental > Aquatic > Marine > Oceanic | place: Arctic Ocean... | reverse complement strand
ATTGCAAGCAATAAATAGGGCTGAAGAATTAGAAGTATTATGGATTTTATCAAAAGACCAAACAAGTTTTTCTCAGTTCAGCACCGAAGGATTTTTTAATAAATAAATTTAAGTTGCTTCAATGGTGTTACATTTTTCTGTATCTCCACCGCAAATTGTGCATTTTTCATCTGCACCGATGCCTCCGCAACTTCCTTGGATTGGCTTATCATTAAAAATAACGCCGATAGATAAGCCAAAAATGGCAAGGCCTAAAACAAATATTGATATATAAATTGATTCCATTTAATGTAATTTACGAAAGTAACCCTATTACTTATCATATTGAAAATTATGTAGATTTTATCTTATTTTATGTTTTAAATAAAGGTCTGTTCATGCTTAAAAAAGTGATGTTTCTTATATATGTGTTTTTTCCGATAATTTGTTTGGGTGCTGGTGGCGGCCATGCAGGTGATTATCATCTGGATGGTAGTCTTTCAAATATGGGGATTATTTGGGTTGTCCCATTTGCTGGGATTTTATTATCAATTGCCGTTTTCCCCTTAGTCTTGCCAGAATTTTGGCATCATAACTTTGGTAAAATATCCTTGTTTTGGGCTTCGATACTTATTATTCCTTTTGTTATTAAAGAAGGTGCTGCTGTGACGCTCTATGAGATACTGCATGTGGGGTTACTCGAGTATTTTCCCTTCATTATTTTATTGTTAGCATTATTTACAATATCAGGTGGAGTCAGATTAACGGGCGCTTTAGTTGGAACGCCTTCAGTTAATCTTGCTATAATTTTAATTGGCACTTTTTTAGCGAGTTGGATGGGTACTACTGGTGCGGCAATGTTACTAATTCGACCTTTAATAAATGCAAATAAACATCGTAAAGACAATGTCCATGTAATCGTCTTCTTCATATTTCTTGTAGCTAATATTGGAGGCTCTCTGACTCCACTGGGTGATCCTCCTCTCTTTTTGGGTTTTTTGAAAGGAGTTGACTTTTTTTGGACCACATCTGCAATGTTTCTGCCTATGTTAACTATGATTATTGCGCTTTCAATAATTTTCTATTTTCTTGATTCATATTATCTTAAAAAAGAGGGAATTACTATTGCGCCAACAACAGAAAAAATAAAACTAGGCGTTGAAGGAGTTTTTAACTTAGCATTAATAATTGGTGTTATCATAGCCGTGTTGATAAGCGGTTTTTGGAAACCTCATATCAGTTTTGAGGTTTATTCTGGTGTTCATCTTGAGTTGCAAAATTTAACTAGAGATATATTGCTTCTTATTTTAACCTATGTCAGTTGGGTCTATACTTCTCAACAAATTCGCAAAGACAACGAATACACATGGTTTCCTATTATTGAGGTAGCAAAGCTGTTTGCAGGTATATTTATAACGATAATTCCTGCAATAGCTATTTTAAAAGCGGGCACCGACGGTGCTCTTTCTGGAATTATCAATTCGGTTTCTAACGAAGATGGACCAGTAAATATCATGTACTTCTGGTATACTGGAGTTTTATCAAGTTTCTTAGATAATGCTCCAACTTATCTGGTTTTCTTCAATACAGCAGGGGGGGATCCTATTTCCTTAATGGGTGAGTTTAAGAATACACTTTTAGCCATTTCTGCTGGTGCAGTATTTATGGGTGCAAATACTTACATTGGTAATGCCCCAAATTTTATGGTTAAATCAATTTCTGAATCTTCAGGTATTGAAATGCCAAGTTTTTTTGGATACTTTTTTAAGTGGGCAATCCCATTTTTAGTGCCTCTTTTTGTTATTGTTAGTTGGATGTTCTTTTAATGAGGATTACAAAAGTAACAACAAAAACTGGTGACGATGGAAAAACTAGTTTAGCTGATGGTCAACGTGTTCAAAAAAATCATGTAATAATTAATGCTCTAGGTGAATTAGATCATTTGAATTCCGTAGTTGGTTGGGCTGAGATTGCTAGTTCAAGTGAAAAAATATCTGAAGAGTTAAAATCAATTCAACAAGACATATTTAATATTAGTGGAGATATCTCTCTACCTGGAAAGGAATCTAAACTATTAAAAGAAGAACGGATTTTTTTTCTCGAAAATGAAATTAAAGTTATGAGTAAAAAGTTGCCACCCTTAAAAGAGTTTATTCTGCCTGGGGGTAGCGAATTTAATGCAAGGTTACATATCTTAAGAACAACCTCGAGGAATACAGAAAGGTGTCTAGTGGCAATGCAGCAGGACGAAGGTAGAAATGAACTACATGCACAATATCTAAATCGTTTGTCAGATTATTTATTTCTACTGGCAAGGGTCGTGGGATTATCTAAAAATCTTGAAGAAGAACATTGGGAATTAAATAAATGAATTATAATAATTCAGAAATTAATTGGAAAAAGATTGATGAAATCATCAGTTCGAAAAATAAAATACTACTAACTACTCATGAAAACCCAGATGGTGATGGTTTAGGATCTGAAGTAGCTATGTATCATCATCTAATTGAAAAAGGCAAAGATGTAAGAATAATAAATTGTTCACCCACGCCAGACATGTTTGACTTTATAAACTTGAATAATTGCATTGAAACTTTTAGTGAGGATACTCATATACAATGGATTAAAGATTGTGAAATTATTATAGTTTTTGATGTTGGTAATTTTAGTCGAACTCGTGATATAAAAGTTGTTGCAGATAAATTTAATATTCCGGTAATGAACATAGACCATCATCCGCATCCAGATAATCATGGTTTTAAATATAATATTGTTGATATCAAATCAGCAGCAACGGGTTGCATGGTAAGAAGCTATCTAAATGTTGCAAGATTAGCACCTCTAAATAAAAAGATTTGCGATGGTATATATGTAGCAGTGATGACTGATACTGGTTGTTTTAAATATAGTAATACAGATACGTATTGCCACTCAATCGCCATCGAATGTTTAGATAATGGAGTAAATACTAACTATATCTATCAAAAGATTTATGAAAACAGTTCTAGAACACGGGTTAGCGTTTTAGCTGAAATGATTTCTAATATTTCATATGAACTTAGTGGGAAATTTGCGTGGTCATATATCACAAAAGATATAATGAATAAATATAAGGCTTCAAAAGAAGACTTAGAAGGTTTTCCAGATTTCATTCGCTCTATAAGTGGCGTTGAGGCAGCTTTAATGATTTTTGAAATAGATGAAAATCTATGTAGAATGAATTTTCGATCTAAGGGTAAAATTATAGTAAATAATATTGCTAAATACTTTAATGGAGGCGGTCATGCTTTTGCATCCGGGGCGGTTCTTCATGAACCTATTGATAAAGCAAAAAGTATGATAATAAGTAAAACAAAAAAAATGATTCAAGATCAATTGGATGCTTAATTAATGAAAATATTAGTAGCTAAAGACGCGGGATATTGTTTTGGTGTTAGAGATGCTGTTGCACTTGCTAAAAAAAGTGGAGCTAATTACGATGAAGTATATATGCTTGGAGATATTGTGCATAATGAAAAGGTTGTTATTGACTTAAGTAGAGAAGGTTCGAAAGTTGTAAAAACCCTGGACGAAGTGCCAAAAGACAAGCCGGTTTTATTTCGTGCTCATGGTACAGATCCTGAAACATGGAAAGCTGCTCAAAAAAAGAAACTTAATATTATTGACGCGACATGTCCATTGGTTACGGAAATCCATGAAGAAATAAAAAACTTAGAAGCTGAAGGAAGAACAACGATTATAATTGGTGATCATAATCATGATGAAGTTGTTGGTATTGCTTCTCAAGTAAAAAGTGCGATTATTGTATCAAGTGCAGAAGAAGCTCGTTCATTAAAAAAAATGAAAAGAGCGGGCGTAGTTAGTCAGTCGACTCAAATGATTGAGAATGTGCAAGATATACTTAATATCTTATCTGAAAAAGTTTATGATTTAAGATTCGTGAATACTATTTGTTTTCCAACGAGGAGAAATCATGAGCAAGTTAAAAAACTTGCTGATATTTGTGATTTGATTATCATTATCGGTTCATACACAAGCGCTAACTCAAAAAGACTCACCCAATTGTCCCTAGATAGAAATAAAAATTCTTTTCAAGTGACTTGTGCTGATGAAGTAAAAAAGTCTTGGTTCTCTGATTTAGGAAGCGTGGGTATCTCTGCTGGTGCTTCAACGCCTGATGATCTTATAACTGATGTTATTAGTAAAGTTAAATTATTTTCAAAAATTAAAGTAAAGGAAGAAATTTATGGGTAATAATCAATTTGATATAAAAGTCGGTTTAGCTGAAATGCTTAAGGGCGGTGTTATAATGGATGTCACTAATGTAGAAGAGGCAGTAATAGCTGAATCTGCGGGAGCATGTGCTGTAATGGCTCTAGAAAGAATTCCTTCAGATATACGAAAGGATGGAGGTATAGCTAGGATGAGTGATCCTCAAATGATTAAAGAGATTCAAAAAGCAGTCACAATACCTGTAATGGCGAAATGCCGAATAGGGCATTTTGCAGAAGCACAGGTTTTAGAAGCTTTAGAAGTAGACTTTATTGATGAAAGTGAGGTTCTTACGCCGGCTGATGAGCACAACCATGTTTGGAAACATGATTTCAAGGTCCCCTTCGTTTGCGGTTGTAGGAATCTCGGTGAGGCATTGAGGAGGATTGCGGAAGGAGCTGCTTTAATAAGAACTAAGGGCGAAGCGGGAAGCGGGAATATTGTTGAGGCGGTAAGACACATGAGGACCGTTATGAATGATATTAGTAGATTGACAACGCTGAGTCGAGAGCAGCTTGTTGCTGAAGCTAAAAATATGGGCGCGCCACTTGAATTGGTCATAAAAGTTTCTGAAACAGGGAAATTACCAGTTCCTAATTTTGCTGCTGGCGGTATTGCAACACCAGCAGATGCGGCATTGATGATGCAGTTAGGTGCTGAAACGGTATTTGTTGGATCTGGCATTTTTAAAAGTCAAGATCCTGAAGCGCGTGGAAAAGCGGTAGTAGAGGCTACTACTAATTTTAGTGACGCTAAAAAGGTTATGGAGGCTAGCGCTGGACTTAAATCAGCAATGAAAGGTTTAGACATGTCAGAAATCCCTGAAAGTGAAAGATTGCAGGATAGAGGCTGGTGATAAAAATTGGAGTCCTTGAATTGCAAGGTGATTTTGAATTACATCATAAAATCCTATATGATTTAGGTATCAGCTCTAGAGGTGTAAAATGTCCTGAACATCTAAATTGCATAGACGGCCTTATTATTCCAGGCGGAGAATCTACAACTATGTCTTTGCTAATTGACTCTTTTAATCTTCGTAATTCAATATTAGATTTTTCTAAAAAAAAACCAATATTTGGTACTTGTGCAGGGTTAATTTTAATGGCTAAGAAGATTAAAAATGATGTCAGAGTTAATCCTTTGGGTATACTTGATATTACTATAGACAGAAATGCTTATGGTCGCCAAATAATGTCTGAAAAAAAACATATAGAAATTAGATTGCCTTCTCAAAATTTTGATATTGAAGCTACTTTAATAAGAGCTCCAAAAATTTTAAGCATGGATAAAAAAGTTGTTTCTATTTGTATGATTGACAAATTGCCAGTTGGGGTTTTTGATGGTAACCATCTAGGTTTGTCGTTCCATCCTGAATTGGATGGAATTTCAATTTTCCATAAAATGTTATTTGACCCTTCTAGTGAATCATTTTCTAATAATTTCGAGAAATTTAATGCTGCTTAAATATTTACCAAAAATTCAATCACCTAAAGATTTAAAAAAATTAGATACTCAAGCTCTACACTCTCTATGTGAAGAGCTTAGGTATTACACTGTAAATACAATTACTGAGATTGGCGGACACTTAGCCCCCACTCTTGGCGTGATAGAGTTAACGACAGCACTTCATTATGTCTATAATACTCCAGAAGATAAATTAGTTTGGGACGTTGGTCATCAGGCCTACGCGCACAAACTATTGACTGGTCGGTTTGAAGAATTTCCAAGTATCAGACAGTATGGGGGGTTAAGCGGTTTCTTAAAACGCAGTGAAAGCGACTATGATGTTTTTGGAGCTGGTCATGCTTCTACCTCGATATCTGCTGCTTTAGGAATGTCAGAAGCGAGATTTCAGAAAAAACTAGATTATAAAGTTGTTTCAGTCATCGGTGATGGCGCGATGACTGGTGGTTTGGCATTTGAGGCAATAAATAACGCTGGGCATTTAGGCAGACAAATAACGGTAATTCTAAATGACAATGAAATGTCTATTAGTCCTAATGTCGGGGCGATAAGTAAATATTTCACTAGGCTTATATCTAATCCCACCTATAATAAGCTTAAAAAAGAAGCTTGGGATATTACTAAAAAGCTTCCGCTAGCTAGGGAAAAAATTCAATCATTTTTAAGCAGGCTTGATAAAAGTATCAAAAATATAATTGTTCCTGGAATGTTATTTGAAGAAATGGGGTTTAGATATTTTGGTCCTATTGATGGACACGATTTAGATGAAGTAATTAAAACATTAGAAATGATTAAAGATTTAGATCAACCTGTTTTATTGCACGTGCTTACGAAAAAAGGTAAGGGCATGTCTGTGGCTGAGGATGACCCGATTAAATATCATGGTGTGAAAGCAAATGGTAGTGCAAATGGTAAAGTAATGAAACCAAAAGAAAAATTGAGCGTTCCTTCATTTCAAGATGTCTTTGGGCATCTTGTATGTGAGATTGCGGAGAACCGTAAAGATACTGTTTGTATTACAGCAGCAATGAGAGAGGGGACGGGCTTAGTGCCTTATGAGAAAAAATTTAAAGATAGGTACTACGATGTTGGTATTGCTGAGGGGCATGCAGTTACTTTTTCAGCGGGGTTAGCGACGCAGGGTATACGTCCTATTGTTGCAATATATTCTACTTTTCTTCAAAGAGCGTTTGATCACATCGTTCATGATGTTTGTGTTCAAAATTTACCTGTAATTTTTTGCATGGATAGATCTGGTATCGCAGGCGAAGATGGACCTACTCACCATGGAGCGCTAGATATTTCTTATTTCCGTTGTATTCAAGGAGTGATGTTATTTGCCCCAAAAAATGGTAATGAGTTTAGAGATTTGCTTTATACTGCTTTAAATCACAATGGCCCGGTCGGTATACGCTATCCAAAATGTGGTTCTGTGAAATTTGACAAAGATGGACAAGCAAACTTATTGCCAATTGGATCGTGGGGAATAGAAAAAAAAGGGACAGATTTAGTAATCCTTGCAGTTGGGCCTATGGTTTATACTGCTATGGAAGTAGCCTCTAGTCTTGATAAAAAAGGTATCTCGATTGAAGTTGTTAATTGCAGGTTTATAAAACCGATGGATTACAAATATTTAAAAACAATTATTTCTAGGACTATAGCTAAAGTTATTACTGTTGAAGAGGGTGTAATTCAAGGTGGCTTTGGCGAAGGCGTTAGTTCCTTTTTGCTTGAAAATGGATATCAAGGAGAATTGAGCAGGCTTGGACTTCCAGATTCGTTCGTTCAGCATGGCAGTCGGGCTCAAATTTTAAATCAGTTATCTCTAGATGAATCAGGTATTAAAGATAGAGTGGTGAAATTTTTTAATGAGGTCAAAGAGCCACAATAGGAAAACTATTTCATGAGAACCTCCAATGATAAAAATATTCTATCTAGTTGGCGTACTCTCGTTGATAATTCTAAAACCAGAATTGCATCCTTTGATACACTTAGTGGTCACCCTTTAGATGTCTGCTATTTTCCTGAAGATATAGATCAAGAATATCTTAAAAAATCTGGCGTTCCAGGTCAATTCCCATTCACAAGAGGAATTCATCCCAACTTGTATCGAGGAAAGTTGTGGACCATGAGGCAGTTCGCTGGATTTGGGACACCTGAAGAAACCAATAGAAGATTTAAATTATTATTAGAAAAAGGGCAAACTGGGTTATCGGTTGCTTATGATATGCCTACGTTAATGGGTTATGACCCTGACCACTCTTTATCCTTAGGCGAAGTCGGGAAGTGTGGTGTAAGTGTTTTTCACATTGAGGATATGGAATCATTATTTAGTGGAATTAATTTGGGTGAAGTTTCTGTTTCTCAGACAATCAATGGGCCTGCAATTATTTTATTAGCTTTTTATATTGCAGTCGCTGAAAAACAAGGCATAAGTGCCAAAAACTTAAAAGGCACTCTTCAAAATGATATTTTAAAAGAATTCATTGCTCAAAAAGAGTGGATTTTTCCACCTAATCATTCAATGCGAATTACAACTGACATGTTAAGTTATTGTACCCGTGAAATGCCGTTATATAATACAATTTCAGTAAGTGGCTATCACATTCGAGAAGCAGGCTCAACCGCTGCTCAGGAACTCGCGTTTACATTATCTGATGGTTTTACATATGTTGAGCATGGATTAAGCGCTGGTTTAGATGTTGATAGCTTTGCACCAAGGATTTCTTTCTTTTTCAATTCTCATTCAGACTTTTTTGAAGAAATTGCAAAATATCGTGCTGCTAGAAGAATTTGGGCTAAAAAATTAAAAAATAAATATGGTGCAAAAAATGAAAAATCTATGATGTTAAGATTTCATACTCAGACTGCAGGCTGTAGCCTGACCGCTCAACAACCTGAAATAAATATTGCTAGGACGAGTTTTCAAGCGATGGCTGCAGTTTTAGGTGGAACTCAAAGTCTTCATACAAATTCAATGGATGAGACACTTGCTCTTCCATCAGAGAAAGCAGCAGAAATAGCTTTAAGAACACAGCAATTAATTGCCTATGAAACAGGCGTCGCTAATGTTGTTGATCCACTGGGAGGTTCTTGGTTCATTGAAAAGCTAACCGATGAGTTGGAAAATAAAGCAGAAGAATACTTTAAGGAAATAGAGAATATGGGAGGTGTGATACCTGCAATTGAAAATGGTTACCAGCAAAGAGAAATTGCAAAATCTGCTTCAGAGTATCAAAGCAATGTTGATAAGAATAAAAGAATTGTAGTCGGTGTAAACGAGTTTATAAATGAAAATGAAGATATAGATATCCCGATTCTAGAAATTGATACTAGAACAGAAAAAAATCAGATGGATAAATTAAATCAAATTAAAAACAAAAGAGATAGCTCTTTAGTTTGTAATTTGCTTCAGAATATTACAAAAGCATGTAAAAATAGAGATAACCTTGTCCCTCCTATTATTGATGCTGCAAAAAATTATTGTACTATGGGCGAAATCGTTGAAGCAATGAAAGTTGAATTTGGAGAATGGACAGAGAATTCAGTTTTTTAAAAATAAATAAAAGATTTTAAGAGTCAGGAAATATAATGGAAAGAAAAATTGTTCATGTCGTAGGAACAGGTACAATAGGAGAACCTTTAATTGGTTTATTATGTGATTATCAAGGACAATTAGGTATAGATGAAGTAACATTTCATAAGAACTCAGCCTTGAAGATTGATAAATCTAAGGTTGTAGATTTATTAAAAAGGGGCGCCAGACTTGCTGTAGATGAAGGTAAAGAGAGCCAATTCAAAAAACTCAAAATTGATTCTGATTTAAGAACTGAGGATGCTATAGAAAGATCTTCTGTTGTAATTGATTGTACTCCAAGTGGAATCGGTCATGATAATAAGGCTAAATATTACCAAAATTTCTCAAATCAAGTTAAAGGCTTTATTGCTCAAGGAAGTGAAGATGGTTTTGGCAAAAAGTATGCACGAGGAATAAACGATAAAGCTCTAAAATCTAATGATAAATTTTTACAGGTTGTTAGTTGCAATACTCACAATATTTCATGTTTGACTAAAACAATAGCATTTGCAGATGATGATTCTAATAATTTAGTTAGAGCAGATTTTTTATGTATTAGGCGTGCGAATGATCTGAGCCAAGAAAGTGGTTTTATCCCAGCTCCACAAGTTGGCGTTCATAATGATGAAAAATTTGGAACGCACCATGCAAAAGATGCTTCAGGTTTATTTGAAACCATTGGGGAAAATTTAAATTTATTTTCCTCAATTATGAGAGTAAATAGCCAGTACATGCATATCTTGCATTTTAAGATTATCATTAATGGCTCAATGCATATCGATGATTTAAAAGACAAATTGATTAAAAACCCACTGGTTGCAATGACCACAAAAAACATGACGAGTTCTGTCTTTTCATTTGGCCGAGACCATGGGCATTACGGTCGCATTTTGAATCAAACAGTTATTGTTGAACAGTCTTTGAACATTAGAAATGGGAATGAAATCACAGGGTTTTGCTTTACACCTCAAGACGGCAATTCGATATTAAGCAGTATTTCAGCCACAGAATGGTTCTTGTATCCCCATTCTTACGAGGACAAGATTCAATGTTTATCCGATCTCTTTTTTAATAATATTTAAATAGTTCTTCTATGAGGTGTTTATTTGGTTAGTGCACAATTACCTAGCCCTGATGTTTTTCAAGAAAAAGATTTTTTAGTTTTTAATAATTGTTTCAAAAATGTTTTTAAAGGAAAAGAAAATTTAAAAATACTATTATCTGTCTCAGGTGGAAGTGATTCTGTTCTTCTTCTATTTTTAATGCTAAGATTTTTTGAAAGAAATAAGGACAATATAAAAATAGTTCATATTAATCATAATCTTCGAAACAATAGTATTGAAGATCAAAAATTTGTTTTGGAACTAGGGAGAAATTTAAAAGTAGATACCTTTATCAGGCAATTAGACCCAAGTAAGAAGACCAAAAAAGAAAGTATTGAATCATGGGCCCGGCAAGGTCGATATCGTATATTAAATGAACTCGTTTTAGAAACAAACAGTGATATTATCGTTACGGGGCATCACAAGAATGACCAAGTAGAAACGATATTAAAAAACCTATCTGAACAAACTGGTTTATATGGATTGGGTGGGATGAAAATTGAATATAAAAATATTGTTAGGCCTCTTCTCTCATTTTCAAAAAACGAATTAAATAAAATGATTGATAAATATTGTATCCCATATAAAGATGATTCATCAAATGAGAATATAAATCTAAAACGTAATTTTATTCGAAAACAAATCTTAAAGCCTTGGGAAAACCATGACAATGAAATAATCCAATCTATTGCAACTGCTGGTTCTAACTTTCAAGAATATCAAAATGCTTTACTATTTTTTATAAATAATTTCATTTCGAAGCATATATCTAAAATTAAAAAAGATTACTTTACAATTAGTAAAAACGAATTTAATAAAATACCGTTAATTGCTAGAGTGCTTGTTTTTCAAGTCCTTACAAGTTCTTTAGGCAGGTTAAGAAAACATGATTTTGTAAATATTAAAACCTTTACGAATAGCAAAAAAATTGGGAATATTTATAAATCAAGATTTGGATGGTCACTATTAAATGATCGGGACCAATTTTTGCTTAAAATAAGTGATACGGATATAAAAATAAATAAAACACGCATTTTTGAAGGGAAAAAAGTTAATTTAAATGAATATGAATATATTTTTAGAAGAGCTAATAAAAGTTTAAAGTTCTCGAATAATCCAAATATTGAGTTAATAGAATTAGATAAGATAAAGAATAGAAATTTGTACTTAAGATTTTGGAAAAGTGGTGATACTTTTAGCCCCCTTGGTATGGTAGGCAATCAAAAAGTGAGTGATTATTTAATTAATAGAAAAATAAATCAGTTTGAAAAATGGGAACAAGTTGTTTTGGTAGCAGAAGAGAAAATTATCTGGTTGTGCGGACATAGAATAGACAGTTCGGTGAAGGTTAGTAATTCATCTAAAAACATTATAGAGATAAAAAGGGTGGCGAAGCCTGATGCTTTATGATAAATCAAGATAAAAAATTTAAAGAGTTTATTTCTAAAGAAAATATTGCAAAAAGAGTAAAAGAAATTGCAATAGAGATATCAGAAAAATTTCAAGGAGACATACCTGTTTTTGTTAGCGTGCTGAATGGCGCTTTTATTTTTACAGCAGATATATTAAGAGAATTAGATATTGATTGTGAGATTGATTTTATTAAAATTTCTAGTTACGAGGGTATGGATTCAACCGGTAAGGTAAAAATGTCTAAAAATTTGAGTATTGATATTAAGAATAGACGTGTTATTATTATCGAAGATATTATTGATTCAGGATTATCTATAAAATTTTTATATAAATACTTAAAAAAATATAAACCAAAGGATGTCACAATAGTTACACTCTTAGCAAAAATGAGTAATTTTAAGCTAAATTTTTATATTGATATTATAGGGTTTGAAATATCATCAGAGTTCGTAGTAGGATACGGTCTTGATTTTAATCAAAAATTCAGAAACTTAAATTCAATTTGCAAGTTGCAATCATCTTCAAGATGACACTAAGGAAGAATTATGGAAAAAAATAAAAAAGTAGAAAACAATAAAAAGAAAAATCAAAAATTGGAATTCCAATGGAAAAAAGCGGGTAAGACTAGTTTTATATGGATTACAATTATTCTAGTTACTGTATACTTTTCTAGCGTTCTATCCGAAAACAGGAATAATGAAGTTGAAGTTGAATTTACAGAATACAAGAGTTATTTGAGTCAAGGTGCAATTAAAAGCGCAATTATAATTAACAAGACATTTTATGGTGAATTTAAAACTAATCAAACTATTGACACTCCATTAGGGGTCCGTGATAATATCACAAAGTTTAGATTATCATTGCCTTTTATTGATAGGGAGATAATAGAAACTTGGGATAGTGCAGGCATTGAATATACTTTTCAAGAAAAAAGCATTGATTGGACGGGATATTTTCTAAACATGCTTCCTTGGATTATATTAATTGGTTTTTGGTTTTTTATGTTGAAAAGAATGCAGGGTGGCGCAGGTGGTATGGGCAATATTTTTAAGTTTGGCAAAAGTAAGGCCTCACTTTGGACTTCTGATCAACCGAGGGTAACTTTTAAAGATGTTGCTGGTTGTGATGAGGCTAAGGAAGAATTAAAAGAAGTTATTGACTATTTGAATAGCCCTAAAAGGTTCCAAAAACTCGGTGCAAAAGTGCCGAAAGGTGCATTACTTGTTGGCCAGCCGGGTACAGGGAAAACTTTAATGGCAAGAGCTGTCGCTGGTGAAGCGGGTGTCCCTTTTTATAGCTTAAGTGGAGCTGATTTTGTTGAAATGTTTGTTGGTGTCGGTGCTTCAAGGGTCAGGGATCTTTTTGAGCAAGCAAAAAAAAGCACGCCTTGTATAATCTTCATTGATGAATTAGATGCGGTTGGCAGACAAAGAGGAGCCGGTATTGGTGGCGGACATGACGAACGGGAGCAGACCCTAAATGCTTTACTCGTTGAAATGGATGGGTTTGATAATAATAATAATATTATTGTAATAGCTGCTACTAATAGACCAGATGTTCTTGATTCCGCGTTATTAAGGCCGGGGAGGTTTGACCGTCAAATTATTGTGGATGTACCAGATATCAAAGGCCGTCTAGGTATCTTACTGGTGCACACCAAGAAAGTAGTCTTAAATAAAAGAAAGATTGATCTAAAAGCTATTGCGAAAGGAACACCTGGAATGGTGGGAGCTGATTTAGCAAATATTGTTAATGAAGCTGCGTTGCTTGCTGCTAGAAATAAAAAGAGATCTATTGATATGGATGATTTTGAAGAAGCAAAAGATAAAGTAATGATGGGCGTTCAAAGAAGAAGTATGGTATTAACAGATGAGGAAAAAGAAACTACAGCCTATCATGAGGCTGGACACGCGATCGTAGCAATTAAGACGGAAGGTGCTGATCCAGTGCACAAAGTAACTATAATTCCAAGGGGAAGAGCACTCGGAGTTACAATGCAATTGCCGATGGATGAAAAGCATGGATATTCAAAGCCATATGTTGACGGTAGGCTTGCAATCTTAATGGGGGGCAGAGCAGCTGAGATGCTTATTTTTGATAAAATGACTACTGGAGCGGGTAATGATATTGAGCAAGCTACTCAAATTTCCAGGAAAATGGTCACAGAGTGGGGAATGAGTGAGTCTTTAGGTCCAATGACTTTTGGAAAAAACAATGATGAGGTTTTTTTGGGTAGAGATATCCAATCGCAAAGAGATTACAGCGAAGAAACAGCAAGAATGATTGATGAAGAAATAGCTAAAATAATCCGGAATGCTCAAAAAAAAGCTGAAGTCATTCTTGATTCTAATAAGGAATTATTACATAGTATGGCAGGCTCACTATTAAAGCATGAAACGATTGATTCAAAGGATATTCAGAAAATCTTAGATGGGAAAAAAATTATTAGAAGAAAGCCTAGTTTAAAAAATTTAAAACGTACTAATGGGAAAATTAAAAAAGCTAGCTCATCGAATTCACCAAAGATAAAAGCTGATGGTAAGTTATAGACTGAGCTTTTAAATTTAACCAGTTTTTAGAAAGAGGTTCACGATATAAACAATATCCAATTTAGACACTGGTTAAAAAAACCATCTAATACTCTTGTTATGGGAGTTTTAAATATCACTCCCGATTCTTTTAGCGATGGTGGATTATACTATAGGCCTGAAATCGCAATTAAACATGCTATCGATATGGTCAATAACGGTGCAAATATTATTGATATAGGGGGTGAGTCTACGAGACCAGGATCTGACCCTGTTTCTGTCGATGAAGAACTAAAAAGAATCATACCCGTCATAGAAGAAATAAAGAAAAGAAATGATGATATATTAGTTTCTGTTGATACATACAAATCTATCGTTGCTAAAAAAGCAATAGAAGTTGGTGCGGATATAGTTAATGATATTAGTGGACTTACCTTTGATTCTGAAATGACGACTGTATTATCAAATAGTAATACACCAGTAATCATTATGCATATTAATGGTAGACCTAAGACCATGCAAAAAAATATTTCATATATAAATTTAATTGATGATATAAAACAGTTCTTCTTCGATCAAATCAGTTTAGCTCATCAGTCAGGAATTGAAAAAAACAATATTATTCTCGACCCAGGCATTGGATTTGGTAAAACTTTTGGCCATAATTTTTTGATTATCCGAAGATTGAAAGAGTTTAAAGATTTCGGGTGTCCATTATTAATTGGGCCTAGTAATAAAGCATTTATCGGGGATGCTCTAGACTTGCCACTAAACGAAAGAGTTGAAGGTACAATCGCTACAATTGTAGCTGGAATACTGAATGGTGCAAATATTGTTAGAGTGCATAATGTTAGAGAAGTTAAAAGAGCTGTTATAATAACTGAAAATATTCTGAGGGCAGAATGATTGACCTTTTTACAATCGGTTTCATTAAAATAACTCTTATTGATATTATTGACATCCTTTTAGTGACTTGGATATTCTATAAGGTATACCAGTATTTTAAAGAAACTAGGGCAGGGCAAATGCTCATAGGTCTTATTATTCTTTTGATTGCATCTTTTTTATTCAATGCATTTGGAATCAGTGCTACATCCTGGTTAATAAACCAATTTCAAACAATTTGGGTTGTAGCCTTTGTTATTTTGTTTCAACCTGAAATACGTAGGTTGTTAATTTATGTTGGTCAAACTAGATTTTTCAGGACAATTTTTAGAGTAGGGACTTCTCGATCTCTTGAAGCTATTGTTGAATCATCTTTACTGCTTAGTAAAAATAAAGTTGGAGCATTAATTGTTGTTCAGCGTGAAACGGGGTTACGTATTTATAAAGAGACAGGTACACAAATAAAAGGAGAGGTAACATCTGGATTGCTTTTATCAATTTTTAATCCAGGGTCTCCTCTGCATGATGGGGCAGTCATTTTGCAAAATACTTTAGTAGAAGCAGCTGGATGTATCTTACCACTCACGGAAAGTGAAATGATTACTCCTGATATGGGGACGAGGCACAGAGCAGCCTTGGGCTTAACCGAAGAAACAGACGCAATTGTCATCGTGATTTCTGAAGAACGTGGTGCAATTGCAACCGCTGAAAATGGAAGATTTGTAAAATTAGATATGGATGAAATGTCATTGCGACGCTACTTAAATGAAAGATTATTTATATCTTCTGGAGATTGATTTTCTAGACATATAAATAATTCTGATGCAGTAGATTATATTATGGAAATATCTGAAATAAGAGAGGTTTTTACAAAATCAAGTCAAAAATACTCTTCTTTAAGGGGGTATCTTTGATTTATCTTCTTTAAATGGTAACCTTGAAAAACTTAAAAACAAGACTTCAGTACCTTCCTTTTGGGATAATAACTTAAAAGCATCAGCTCTCTTAAAAAAAATTTCTAAAATTGAAAAAGAAATTAATGTTTGGAGTGAAATTGATGAAAAAAAAAGTGATATAGAGGTTCTGTTTGAATTTCATGCTGAAGGTGAAATTTCTTCAAAAGAAATAGATTTTGAAGTAAATCTTTACAAAAAGACCGTTGAGGATTTAGAGTTGAAAATGATTTTAGGAAGAGAAGAAGACTCTCAAGATGCAATCATGACAATTCATCCTGGTGCGGGTGGAACTGAAAGCCAAGATTGGGTTCAAATGTTATATAGAATGTATGGAAGATGGGCTGAAAAAAAAGGATTTGAATTTTCAATATTAGACTTTCAAGCTGGAGATGAGGCTGGAATTAAAGATGTTACATTTGAAGTCAAGGGAGATTACGCTTATGGTTTAGCGAAAGCAGAATTTGGAATACATAGGATGGTTAGAATATCACCTTTTGATTCTAATAGTCGCAGGCATACTTCCTTTGCTTCTGTTTATGTGTATCCATCCGTCGATGACTCTATTGAAATTGATATAAATCCTACTGATCTTCGAATTGATACTTATAGAGCAAGTGGAGC
>Ga0209709_10002305_pt1 | contig 16809 bp, 14 predicted proteins | sample ArcticOcean_MG_C_2_FD_187435 | JGI IMG/M metagenome (GOLD analysis project Ga0209709, IMG submission 187435) | Marine microbial communities from western Arctic Ocean - ArcticOcean_MG_CB4_136 (SPAdes) (version 2) | ecosystem: Environmental > Aquatic > Marine > Oceanic | place: Arctic Ocean... | reverse complement strand
GGAAGATAGCTATTTCTTGTTCTGTTTTGATGGCCCTTACGCGGAGCATCGGGTCGAATGCGTCTCCATAGCGCTGCCCTATTGACTGCTTAACGCGCAATGCTATGCGCATGTCATCATAGATAATTACTTTTTCGGTAGTTTCTCGAGCACTTAGCATTGTTGAAATACAGGCGACAATATCAGGCTGACAGCTACCCTCTATGGTTGCAGCTAGGCTGGAAAGTCGCTCGCCAACTGTCTGTTCTAAGCGCAAATAAGCATCCTCCGCACGCGCTGTAGAGCAAAAATTGAGTAAATCAAATGTGGCGATCCCATCGTAGTGGATTGGATAGCCCTCCCGTTCAGCAACCAAGAGAGAAATCAGACTTGCTTCAGGGATTAACAGGATAATAGGTTTCGCTGTATCGCGAGGTACATAAACACCAGAGATAGGTTCGGGTAAGCGCCAGCCGTCCATTACAGATTCGAAACCAGTAACATAGCGTACCGAATCGGGATGCGTCAGCATTGCCCCTTCCACGTCCAAGTCTTCGAGTTCTCGCCTAAGACGAATTACTTTTTCAGCATACATATCGGGTTCTCGTTGTGCTAAGTGGAGGCACTGACTCCGTATATTAAGACTGTGCTCTAAATACAATACTAACGTATTTTTACCTACATTTAGATTTTGGTGTAAATTTAGATTTGGATGAGTTAGCTCAATAAGCACTTTGCCGATAGCCTTTCGCTAAGCGCGTTTGCATAAGCATTGCGCTAGTGTCAATATCATCGCATATTTCCTATAATTATATAGATCAAGATAACCATAAAAATTATCACCATTATATTAAGAATAGTGACGTAGCCCTAAGGGCGCGAATCTATTAATAAAACCTTTGGAGACCGTAAAAATGGCAAAAACAGATAATAAAAAACCTATCGACCTAAGTCACGATGCGCTTTCAGAAACGTTAAATCGTCGCGGTCATTTTGCCTTTAATTGGGACGATATCAAGCCGATTACTTTGCCCAATGGGGTGATTTCTAAAATGTATCGGGTAGGCTGCCCAAAGGATCCATCCTCACCTACCGTCTTTAAGGTCTACTACCCACCAGGATGTCTTATAGAGGCCCACACGCATGAGTGCGACTACACAGAGATCATCCTAGACGGCACCCAAAGGGTGGGGGCTGAGTGGCATGGCGCAGGGGACGTAAGGCTCGGACTCGCGAATCGAGGATACGGGCCTCTTTTAACTGGCCCTGAAGGAGCCTCAGTCTTGTTTATTTTCAAGGATGGTCGCTGGCCTGCCAAGACTATCGGCAATAACGATGGAAGCACGCTACATAGTGATGTCATCGCTGACAGCATCAATCAGTAGTTCTCTACCTTTGTGCCATTAGAACAGTCCAATATCCTTTTTATTTGGTTGATGGGCATAGTTAGCGTACCTTTGCATTATTAGGCTTCGCTTATCCGTCATAGCCACTTGCTGGTAAGCCGCTACTGACCTCAAACATTAGTAGACCTAGGTCGCCACTAGATCAAGGTTCTTAACTGAACAACCCTCTGACCTGTTTGGTAGGCATAGTAGGGTACACAACAGGTTTAGATTTCTCAATATTTATGCTGCAGGTGCTTCTAAATCAAAGATTTCTATGAGGAGAAACGAAACGCTTTTGACCGATACATCTTGAATAACCCAAAGTTAGTGGAGAAGATTAAGAAGTGGACTGGGATGTAAAAAACTAGCGCTCCCTATGCGAATGGTTCTCATCCCCTTTTATAAATCTTTACACTGCTCCTCAAAAGCCTTGCTAGAAACGAGTATTAACAAAGGCTGTGAGATATTGCAGATACAGTATTGGGTGCAACTAAGCTGACATATAAAACCGCCCTGCCCTGGCATACCAATTTTTGTTAAGCTAATCTTCATACCCCCCACCCTTCCAGGGTCTCAACCAGCACCATTAAGAACTGATTAGTCTGATACGCATCTAAAGCGCGGTGATCAATCGTTAGCGATACATAGCACATCGTTTTGATTGATATTTCATCGAGCCCACCAACTGCTCGAACCACCGCCCGCTTCTCTATCTTGCCGATTCCAAGAATGGCAACCTGAGGCTGGTTAATGATAATGGGCGTAGCAAATAGGCTGCCACTAACGCCATGATTGGAAATGGTAAAGGTACCGTTTTGCATATCTTCTGACCTCAATTTACCACTGCGGGCTTTTTTGATTTGCCCCTGCAGATCACTGGCTATATCGAGTAAAGTTTTATTTTGTACATCTCGCACCACGGGCACAACTAGTCCGCTCTCTCCAAGCGCGGTACCCACGCCGATATTAATCTGTTTAAACACCTCCAAAAATTCTTCGTGGAAGCGAGCATTTATTTGAGGGACTTCGCTAATAGCTTTGACCGCAGCGGCACGCTTGGGATACTGAAGGGCTGGTCGGCGAGTCTCCCTTTTGGGGGCCTTTCTGGGAATTGGAAGCACTGACCAGCAAGCAACGAAAGCGTATTCTTGAAGCAAGGAAATCAGTTCGACAGGGTTTGTTAGCTTTCGGACAGAGCTCAGATGACTACAGTATGATTCATGCTGACTTTGTACCAGAGAACTTTTTAGTTGAAGGTCGCCATGTTAAAATTATTGATTTTGACGATGCCGGCTTTGGCTGGCACCTTTTTGAGCGCGCAACTGCGCTCTACTTTATTCAGGAAGATCGACATTACGCTGTTGCCCAACAGGCCCTGATTGAAGGTTATCGTCAAGTACGCAGACTTCCAGATCAAAAACTTAAGCACCTCCCTTTATTTATGGGAGCGCGTAGCTTCACTTATCTAGGTTGGGTGCACACCCGCTCTGAAACCGAAACAGCTAAGGACCTAACGCCCTGGCTAGTTATGATGTCTCTAAACACTATTAATAAATATATGTAATTCAAACACCCTAACTTAGCCTTACGTCCTTTGAATTTATGGTTTTGACTATCATTAGTAAACTTAAAGTAGGCTTACCCCTTATTTACTAATCCAGTAATCTACACAGTTATTGCCATGAGTCAGAAGCATAAAATTCCGCACCATTATATAGGTTGGGAGCATCACAAGTGCTCCGCCTAAATCAGTTCTCTAAATGATGCTCTCCGAATTTCTCCCGGGATCCCAACCCGATGGTATAAAAAATTACTAGGCATTTCGCTAAGCGATTAAGGCTTGCTTAAAGCTCTCACGATGTTCATCCAAATATGGCATGTAATCTTCACTGGATTATTTGTCTTAAGATTGCTCACTAGCCCAAACATGACTCGCCCTTTCTCTCTTGTGAATATGCAAACAACCGGCCTCATGTGATCAATAAATTGCCATAGTTCTTGTCGATACCTTCAGCGCTAAAGTCGTTAACTCTATATTGCGAATAAGAGACGCCAGTTAACTTATTAGGTTTAATCTTTCTAAGTAGCTACAGCGCTAATTAAGTCTTTGGCCTCGCCAGCAGAGAGGCTGCATAAGCCCCTATGAGTCCACAGACCGATATCATTAAGTAATATATCTTGTAGCCCAACCCACCTGGGTACTGTTCTATCAGTGCTGCACTAATCAGAGGTAGGTAGCTTTCGGGAGCATAACCGATCATTGAGATAATACCGATAGCCAAGCCTTTGATCTTTTTAGGGACGTTACAGCCGCCTAATGTGGCCCAGTAGAGGCCTCGAACAGCGTAGGTTAATAAACCGATAAGTAGCACAATCGCCAGCATTAATAGCGTCGCTGAAGTGGCCGGCAAAAAGGCCATCATAGCCAGAGCCAAAGAGGCTAGCACTAGGGTTATGGACAATACTTTTTCTGGGTTAATCCAGTCACCAATAAAGCCCGCCGCTATGCCGCCAATAGGTCTCATCCATAATTTGGCTAAGGTGATAGTTCCCACCATTACAGCACCGAGCCCGAAGTACTGCTGCAGGTAAGCAGAAAAAGAGTACGTGGCATAAAACAACTGATAACCACAGACAAGACAAATAGCACACAACCAGATTTCGCGACGTCTGAGCAAGACCATCAAGTCTTCTCGAAATACACTCTTGGTTTGGCCCGCATCCACGTCTGCAATATCTTCTAGGTCATCAAGAAGCCAATAGACTAGGGGAGAAATTACAAGTAAAACTCCCACATAGAAATAAATGACCTGCGTCAGTGCGATGGTTGTCGAGCCAGACTGTTGGCTGAGTACATAGGCAAACATTGCTACAGCAACCGTGGCTAAGAGCGCCTCCACGAGGCCTCTGCCACCATCAAGAATACCAAAGAACCGGCCCTGCTGGTCCTTTTTGGCCAGCATTGTAACGAGCTTGATGTGTGCCGACCAAAAGGTTAATCCGGTCGCCAGGCCCCAGGCCCCATAGATAATAAGCAGCGTGTTGTATGAAGGCATAGTTGAAAACCATATGCCAAGCAATGCAGTGGCGAAAAGGGAGTATGCCAACAACTTACGCGACGAAAAACGGTCTGCTAGCCAGCCACTGGGTACATAACTAATCATGAAAATCAGGCCAAGCATCGAGCTGCAGTAGCGCAGCTGAGTCTGGGTAATATTAAAGGCTTCCAATATGGACAGTTCGAAATTTTGCCTTAGATAGAGCAGAGGATAGATCGCGCCTGCCGCGACAACGATGAGTGCTAGTTGACTGTAGCTGCGCCAAGCAGCTGAGCGAGAAGTTAACAAAGAAAACTCTTATCTAGTAGACGCCGAGAGTATAGCTTTTCAGCGGAAACATGCATAGCCGGCGTCCTATGTATTTGAATATTGTTCAAGGTTGAGGTATAAGTGCTATTAACCGTTAAAGTAACCGTCTCAAAAAGGAGGCATACCGAGAATTATTGTCTTTAAACGCCCCTGATATTAGTGATGACTTGATTAGGAATAAATTATGTCCGAGCCTATAACAGCATTAAATTTGACTGCAAAATATCCAGAATTAAGCCATGATCCAGTTGATACGGACATGTATTGGAAGGAAGAACTCTTTCTCGAAGAAAAAGACAAAATCTTCAGTCGTGCTTGGCACTGCCTAGGTCGCATCGAGGAGCTAACCGAGGTAGGATCTTTTTTTAAGCGTCAAATGCCAACGTTTAATCTCTCAGTCATTGTCGTACGATCGACCGACAATGAGATAAAGGCATTTATGAATGCCTGCTCGCACCGCGGTAATGACGTTGAGCTATCAGATTGTGGCAGGCGCAAAGCCTTTACCTGCAAGTTCCATGCTTGGTCCTATAACCTAGATGGCCGACTAATAGGCGTTCCTGACGAAGAGGGGTTTCCAGAGCTAGACAAACCTGACATCGGACTGCGTCAATTTAAATGCTCACTTTGGGAGGGGTTCGTCTTCGTGAATCTTTCAAGCGAGCCAGAATTAACGTTAAAAGAGTATATGGGTCAGCAAGGTGCTGATCTTGAGGGCTATCCATTTCATCTTGGCACCTCCAAATTTCAATTCTCTGGTGTTATCGCCACCAACTGGAAGTTTCTGGTGGACTCATTCTGTGAGACCTATCATATTCCCACACTACACCGTCGAACCATAAACAGTACCATGGCTGGACCTGACAATGTCCACGGCCGGACGGTTGATATTCGTTTAAAAGGAGACCATCGCACAACCTCTGTATGGGGTAATCGGAAATATCAGCCAAAGACCGTGCAAGGCTTGGCCTTTAAACATAGTCCCGGTGTCGCGATTACCAGCGCCGGTGATGATTCTATTGAGCTGCCAAAAGGCCTAAACGAAACGCGATCGCCAAATTGGTCAATAGATGTCTGTGTGTTTTTCCCAGGACTGGTATGTGTTATCGGTGCGGGAATGTACTTTACCCATCAGATGTGGCCTGTTGGCGCCGGCAAGACTCACTGGGAGATGACCGGGTATTTACGACCTGCTACTAATGCTGCCGAGCGCTTCGGGCAGGAGCACACTATGGCAGAGCTACGAGACGCAGTGCTGGAGGATGCCAATACGCTAGAACGCATGCAGAGGAATGTCTCGACTGGACTGGTCGATAAGTTCTATTTCCATGACCATGAGCTGTCATTACGCTATCAACATTACACCGTTAAAAAGCACCTGGAGGCGTCATGAACCTGCCTGAAAAAGCACTACCTCAAGCGTTCTCTGAGCTAGATGTGTTTTGCGAACGATGGTGTTTAGACAATTCCCAGTCGCGAAACGCTGAAAGAATTGCCGCGTCAATGGATGACATTAGAGCCTTCTATGATGCCGCTACGGTGCATGCTGAGAGCGCGCTCAACCACCTATCGGCACTTCAGCTCGGCGCATTAAGCGAACAGGATGGTAATCTACTACGGCTGATGTTGTCATTGGCTGAGGTAGGGCCCGCAGTCGAGTGGTTTAATCAACCTAGGGTGCGCGATGGATGCGATGAATCGCACTTTCCTTTGGTAATCGCTATTCCCGATTTGGAAGGGCAAGGAAACCTTAAAGCCTAGTAACTGAGTTGCTAGGCTGCCGCATTGCTCAAAGTTGAATATCAAAGTGTTTGAGCACTGGCTCTTTGATTTCCCAGGTCCCTGTAAAACCAGCTTCCACAACAAAAGCGTCCCCAGGGCCAACGTCCATGGATTCTTCACCGTCGGGAGTAATGGTAATGCTACCTTCTATAATATGAACGAATTCATATTCGGCATAGGTAGCATGGTAAGTTCCAGCGGTTGCGGTCCAAACGCCAGAAATCATGCTGCCCGTATTAGATGTATGGAGTATCCAGGTTTTCATAGTGGGAGTACCCTGAACAACGGTCTATTCCTCTAGATTTTCACTGATTACCTCAGCTGATTGTTGATTGTCGAGCTTAAACAGATGCTTCATTAAAGGAGTCCTTTTGTCTGTGTCGATACTACTATGCGATTTTGCCCTAAAAATGACCTACTCGGCAGTCGTTAGCCTAGAAAAACAGCCTTCTTCTAGCTTCATTTGAAGAAATATGGCCACATTAAACCTATGTCATAAGCGGATTGTAAAAAAATCCAGAGAAATCACATATTCCTATCATTGCTCCTCTCTCCATCTTTCTATTGGCCCTAGGCACCCCATTTCTAGAGCCACTAACGTAGTAACCCACTACTACCACAACCAAATACGCCATCGTTAGAATCAACCAATAATGCGGCATAAATTACTGGGCCCGCTCAATTCTGGCTTGCTGTGGCCTAATATTGACTGAGGATGACCCATTCAGTTTATCTATAATCAAGCCAGTCCCTAAGAACTGGATTGCTCTCACAGCAACAATTAACAATGCGAAAAGCATAACAGGGGTAGTTTCGATGAATAAATTTTACACAACATCAAGGATTTGGCCGATTACAGCCATCGCGCTGGCAGTCGGAAGCTTTTCCGGTATCACGCTGGCCGACGATAGCACTTTGCAGCTGGAGGAAGTGGTTGTGACCGCGCGCAAGCGCAGTGAGAGCATGCTGGAAATACCTGATTCCATTCGGATGATTACTGGTGAAGATGTCGCCAGACAAAACATTAAGGGTCTCAACAAGATTGGTTTGGCCGTGCCAAATGTTAACTTGTCTATGCGGGCTGACAGTTACCCTAACGTCTCTATTCGCGGTGTCGGCGCATTTGGTCTGACCCAGGGCGTCGGCTTCCATGTCGACGACGTGCAGATTTACAAGGGCGATGCCTCGTCTAGATTCGGGGATATCGAGCGTATTGAGGTGCTAAAGGGCCCTCAGGGAACTATGTATGGCGGCAGCAACATTGGCGGCGCGATAAAGTACGTAACCAAGCGTCCAACCACTGACGGAAGTTCTGGCAAGGTTAAGCTCTTGGCCGGAGAGCAGGGGGTAATGGACGGCGAAGTGAGTCTGAACCTTCCGCTCAATGACGATTGGGCAATGAGAGTCTTTGGTTACTCTCGAACTGATGACGGTTTTATGATCAACCCAAACACAGCGTCACCTGCGTTTGGCGAGATTTCGAATCATCCAAAGAATATTACCCAGTATGACGAGAGCGCAGTAAGGTTTTCATTGTCAGGCAATGTTAGTGATACGTTTTCGATTTATGCCACCGCGCGTTATAGCGAATACGACGGCCCTGCAAACAACTGGTCGCGAGAGTTAATAGATGGTGCCGCCTACTCAAATACGGGCAAGGTACCCGCTAACATGCAGTTTTCCAAAGTACTGGATGTTAACAATCGGCCTGTGCATGAGCGAGAAACTGTCGGTGGCTCGCTAGAGATGGTGTGGGAACAAGACGGCTTTGATATTACATCAATCACCTCTTACTCGGATACCGACAGCCTACGAATGACTGATGTCGACGGAACACAGCTGTGGTTTATTTACACTAAGCGCCCCGAGAACTACAAGTTTACTACCCAAGAAGTGCGCTTTACCTCAAATGACGACAGCAATATGCAGTGGATGGCTGGCCTTTACGCGAGCGAGGCAAAAACAAGCATGCGCTCACAGCTCGACCTGGGCTGGCTAATACTGGGGGCGGAAGAGTTTATGAACTTCGCAGTGCCATTTGAAACCAGCGACCAGACAGACAGCAAATTAGCTGGATTTGGTAATGTTACGATTGAAATGGGGGAATGGGAAATCGCAGCCGGTCTGCGTCTAGATCGTTGGGAAGCAGAGCGAGAAGCCGTTGATATTGGCCACAAAGCCTCTCAGTCAGATACTCAGGTTCTGGGCAATTTCTCTGTGACTAAAACACTGTCTGACGACGCTATCGGCTATTTCTCAGTGGCGCAGGGCTATGAGCCAGGACAGTGGAATGGTATCGCAGACGGTGCCCCAGCGGTGTTTGGGCCCAATGGCGAAAAAACACTCCTTAGAATTGATGCGGAGGAACTGATTCAGTACGAACTCGGCTGGAAAGGATCATTTATGGATGGCCGCGGAAGCCTGACTGCTGCGATGTTCTACAGCAGCTACAGTGATCGTATTTATCAATATGTCGTGCCTAACCCAGACGGCAGCGGAACGCTAATGGAAGCACTGCTGAATGTCGGCGACTCTACGCAAAAGGGTGTTGAGTTAGAAGCGAGCATTCAGGCCAGTGAATTTCTGCAAGTATCAGGCTCTTTAGGCTTGATCGATGCGACATGGGATGGAGGCACCATGGTAGGTACGGTAGACCTCAGCGGAAAAGACACCTCTAATGTGGTAACGGAGAGTTGGAATCTTTCAGCGAACTATGCGCGCCCACTGAGCAATGGCTTCGAGTTAATCGCGGACCTTCAGATAAGTCATAGAGGTGAGCAGGACGGTGGTGCCCCTTGGGACGTTTTGACCAACGACAGCTTTGAGGTCATGGACCTTCAGGTCGGCATACAAAGTGACCGCTGGGAACTGATGGTTAATGTCGACAATCTAACTGACGAGGAGTATTACACTGATCTCGAGCCATTCGACAACTTCAGCTTTAATGGTCTAACCGGCGGCGGAGAACCTGCAAGAATCGCCATCGGCACACTAGGTCATCCTAGAATCATATCGGCGAGTGTTAGCTATTCGTTCTAACTGATTTGACGTGTGTAGCAGCAAAACTAAAACCCTTTATCTTCGAGTAAAGGGTTTTTTTTGCCTCTAACAATGAAGATGGTTACTGTGATCCGGCCAAATAATTTAGCTTTTTGCTACGAAGATAATCGATCACTCACCCATCCAAAAATCGTATCTGTGCACCCTGAAAATGGAGCGGTGAAGATAATCGAGTGCGACTAGAGCGCCACGGTTGAGGATCTAACCTGATAGTTTATATCAGTGAACATGCACCTAAACTGCAATAGCATTGCGAGTATCAGTCCAGCGTGTGCTCAACCTTAACGGAGAGTCCAGGGAAGTCTTTGTGGAGCCACTTATACAGGGTATAACACATCATAAATACGATCGGAATTATTGGCAATGAAGACACTACTGACATCGCTTTTATCGTTTCTATGCCACCGGCGACCATTAGGCCAATGGCCATAACGCCAAGGCCTAACGCCCATGCCAAACGACTCCAGGCTGCTGGCTCCTGGTCACTGGGTAGATCATTGGTGCAAATGCTGGCTAATATGAACGCAGCAGAGTCAAACGTTGTAGCGTAAAAGACTATCGACAGTACCAAGACGACGGTTAAAATGAACGTGGGCGCAGGCAGCTCATTAATAACGGCTGCAACCAGTGGCGCCATGCCCTGCTGTTGCATGATTGTGGTGGCATCCAAAATGCCATTGCCTTCGAGATAGAGCACGTAAGCCCCCGCAATACTAAGAAACAAAAACGTACCTAGCGCCCCAAGACCGGTTATGCCCACCACGACCTGCTTAATAGTCCGGCCTTTTGAAATCCGGCCAAAAAACAGACCCATCATTGGTGCATATGCTATCCACCATGCCCAATAAAATATGGTCCAGGCCTCAGGGAATCCAGCGCGGTCAATTGGGTCCGTCCAGAAACTTATACGGAAAAAATTATCCAGCATCAGCCCTAATGAGTTGGTGGTTATTGTCAGTATGTAAATGGTTGGGCCGAGAATGAGAATAAACACCATTACAAAGAACATCAAGATGAGGTTAAGATCAGCCAAGACTTTAATACCTCGCTTTAACCCAAGGTAGGCGCTGGTACCAAAGATTCCGGTCCAAACCATAATAACCACGATCTGAGTGACTAAATTATCCGGTACTCCGAGCAGTTTCACTGCAAGCGACGATACAAGAGGTACGCCAAAGCCTAGCGATGTTGCGACCCCCCCAACGACGCCCAGCACGACAAAAATGTCGATGACCATACGAGAGATACTAGCCCCGCGCACAGGAATGGCCTCACTGCATGACTCGCTTATTTTCAGACACGGTGTGCGGCGTACAAACAACATATAGGCAATAGGTACGGAGGGTAGGCAATAGATGGCCCAAGGAACCAGGCCCCAGTGAAATAAGGGATACATGTGCGCCCATTCAAATGCAGCCGAACTGTGCGGTTCGATACCCAATGGCGGGGTTTCAATATAGAAAATTGGTTCGGCAAAACCCCATGCAATCAAGCTGGCGCCCATGCTAGCAGTAAACATCATGGCGACCCAGCTAGTGGTCGAATACTCGGGCTCGTCGTCTTTGAGGCCCAACTTAACGTGCCCAAATCGACCAAAAGCTAGCCAAAAGGCAAATGTGAGAGGCAAAATTCCTGAGAGTAAATACAGCCATCCGAATTGGTTTGTCACCCAAGCCATAGAGGCCTGAGCCCATTTGGATGTTGCCTCTGGCTCAATGATCAAAAAGGCAGCCAGGGCCAAAAGCATAATCAACGATATTGTAAATACGCGAACATCTAAGTGCGGACCACGCCCATTAATAGCGTCGGAGACTGTGGATGGCTGAGCCATTTAAGTGATTTTCCCTGATGATTTTCAACAGTTATAGGTCTAGCACGCTAGTATTTTAATGGGATTATGTAGCCAAAAATTTTACTTGCTAGTCGTATTCATAAACCACTATAACAAGCGGCGCAAGGAATGACACGAGGTAAGATGGCAACAATCCAACGCTATGACTAATCAACTGTGGGCTGCTGACAATTATCTTTGCCGAGACGGTGAAGATAATGAAAAATATGCATGTAACTAGAGTGAAGAGCATCGATCCCGGACACCTTGACCAAATTATCGTCTGTGCCCAACGCGCCGCTTAGCTATCAGGCGACCTCTTTCCAAACACTGTCTGCCGTAAATTCTATCGACACGACAAACTCATAGGCAGCCCAGTCCTCAATCATGCTCAGAAGATGGCGTCCATCCACGGCCTGGTAAAGATGGTATTGCTGTCCCACGCGGGGAACAAAGTTATAAGAGGCGTTGTAGACGAGTTCGTTTAACGCCGCAAGACTTCTGATTGCCTCGTATTCTCGGTTCAGTAACTCAACGGCATTCTCAAAATAGTTCTTAGTCAGCGATCCTCGCTCTGAGAGAAATAGCGCCGTATCTGGCAGTACTATCGAGGGTGAACTAGAGGTCGTTCCATAGGGTAATAGCGCTTTCTTTAGGGCAGTCATAACATATCTTTTTTGGATTAAACTCTTTTTGTGGTTACGAAACCTGTACTATTTTGGATCGTTACTCGCTCATAACACAGACATTATTTTGCGCAAACCACGGTATTCCAAGGGCTGACTAATTATAGATTAAATGAGCCTGTCTGGAGAATCGGCCGAGATAATCAACGGGACCTGCGCCGGCAGGCAATTAACTATCCTCTATGGATCAATAAATCTATCCGAACCAACTCTATTTGATACCCGCAGTTTCTAACCGCCACAAAAAAAGGCTGCCGAAGCAGCCTTTTTTCACGCAGCAGACTTAGATTTCTAGGTCTTTAACCGGATATAAATCAAAGTTGCCCACCTGACAGCCATAGGTAGCCTCTGACATTTCGCGGGCCGCATTGCCTTCGGTCATCCACGCAGCCATGTCGGCGGCCTGCTCTTCTGCGTTGGCCCAAAAATCACCACGGACAAACTGATAACCACCTACGCTACCACCGGCAGTTTCTGGATCAAAGGTCGGCATGAGCAAATGGGACATATAATTATTACCCAGGCCTTCAGCGCGACTGAGTTCAAGCCACTCAGAAAAGCTAGCCGCTGCTGCAGCTCCATCTTCTTGCGTTTTTCCCTCTTTCAGTGAGCAGAAGTTATATGTTGCTTGGAAAGGCCCTGCCGGATCCCATTGCTGAGTTGGGGCATTCACGGCAAATGATTCAAACAAGAACCTCTTTTCAGGATCACACACCAATGTACTATTAAAGTTCGCGGCAAAGGCCTCGGCATCCTGCTCAACCCACTCGGCCCACCCAGCGTCTCGAGCTTCAACAGACGGCCATATATTGACCCACATGCGATCATAGAGGTCAGTTTTTACCTTAGGAACGATTGTAAAGGCTCCAGACGCTTTGTTAGTAGAGCGAGCATCAATTTCGTTCCATGCTGCAGTCAGAGCTGCATAGGTTTCAGGATTGAGATCAGGACCCCCTTTACACCACATATACTCTGAGAATCTTGAGGCGGGAGCCGCTGTTTCTGCAGGAGCCGCCATTTTGATGGATGCAACCTCTTCTGCAACCTCGACATTCTTTTCTGCACAGCCTGTGAATACTGTCAATGATAGTGCTAATAGCAGTAATTTCTTCATATTAGATAACCCTTAGTAGCCGTTGAATTTTAGATAAAATCGAACCTTAACCGCGTCAGGTTATATACATATGATGGAACGATGCGAGGTTATACAATATTACATGCCAATTATCAAAATAAATGACCATATACTGCTAACCAGCGGTCGTTTTCGCAGTAGCGATGGCCGGACGATCAGGTGACCATAGACCTTGTGTAGATCACAGTCGTGATGTTTAACCTAGCCGAAACGAACAGATTATGCCGATTGTAGAAAAAGATTTTATTGTCATTGGCAGCGGCATTATCGGGCTAGTGTTAGCCTATAAGATTAAGATTTGCCTTCCCCACAAGACTGTCTTAGTGATAGAGAAGGAAAAAGAATCAGTTTCGCACGGTACTGGCAGGAGCAGCGGCGTAATACATAGTAGTATTTATTATCCGCCGTAGACGCTGAAAGCAAAATACTGCGTGTCTGACTCAAAGCAGTTAAAGGACTATGTTTTAAGTAGAAGCCTGTGGATGGATCAGTGTGGCAAAATTCTTTTACCTACATTAAAGAAAATCCTCGGGTCACTGCCATTACTACTCGACAGGGCAAAAGAGAACGGTGTGGATGCCTATTTGTTAACTGGCGCTGACCTTCGCGCCATGGAGCCAAACTATAATCCTATTTTTGATAAGGGCCTGCATGTGCTCTTTACGTCTGTGGTAGACCCCGAAGAGGTGGCTGGCTCGATATTGGCAGACCTGTCCAAGCTCGGCGGGGAAGTGCTTCATAGTCATCAAGTGACTGAGGTCAATGCTGACGATGGCAGTTTGCTAGCCGAAACCAAGCTGTTTAGGGACATGGTGGTAATCAACACCGCTGGATTGCATGCGGATACAATCGCAGGGCTTTCTGGCTTAGAGTCAAGCTACTCGTTTCTACCCTTTAAAGGAAAATATTGGCGCGTCGAAACCCCAAATAGGATGCGCAAGCTGGTCTATCCGATCCCAAACCTTGACCTGCCCTTTTTAGGTGTGCATACGGCGCATGATCGGACAGGCGAGACTTATCTGGGCGCCTCCTCATCACCGGTACTTGGGCGGGAGAACTATCGCGGGTTAAACGGTTTACACACCCTTGAGTTTCTCGCCTTATTTGTCAGTTTTAGCAAGAAAATCCTATTTAACGTCAGCGGCTTAAGAGGTCTGGCTTTTAGGAAGCTTGGCTTGATGCTACCAGGAGGTATCTATAGGGAGGCTAATCGACTAATCCAGGCTGATCAGGGTATTAAATTGAACATTTCTCCGGACAAGGTAGGCATTCGCTCACAGATATTTGATGGGGAAAATAATTACCTTGTGAGTGATTTTGTGATCAAAAAACAGGCACGCGTTATCCATATATTAAATGCCATTTCTCTGGCCTTTACTGCATCATTTGGTCTCGCCGATATGGTCATGGATCGCTATATAAGTTAGAGCCTCGCGACCAATGGGCGTCGACTTTAATGCATGCTTTTCTCGACAATGAGATAAAAAGCCGTGATCTAGATATAGCCAGTATTGAAACGACGGGATTTTAGCTATACTGCGCGCCGCTCCCCTTGGTGAAATTGGATATCACGCTAGCCTCCTAAGCTTGAATTTCAGGTTCGACTCCTGAAGGGGAGACCATTACAATCCACGCATGAATCTATTACTGCTAGCCGAAGACCAATGTAACGACTCCATTGCCACGGTAAGTGGCCGGCAGCTTCAGCATCTGCTTAGCGTCCAACACGCGCAGGTGGGGGACTCAGTCCGGGTCGGTAAACTAAATGGGCTTATGGGTAAGGGGCTTATCAAAACGCTAAATGCCAATCTCGCGACATTAGAGATCAGCCTCGAAAATCCCAGCCCATCTGCTATCCCGCTAACATTAATGCTTGCACTGCCGCGCCCTAAAATGCTTTGTAGAACCCTGCAAACCATCGCGGCTATGGGAATAAAAACGCTCTATTTAGTGAATTCCAGACGGGTTGAAAAAAGTTTCTGGCAGACGCCTATGCTGCGTCCAGAAGCCTTGCAAGAACAGCTTATTTTGGGATTGGAGCAGGCCAGAGACACCATCATGCCCAAAATCTACCTGCGAAAACTGTTTAAGCCCTTTGTAGAAGATGAACTGGCTGAGATTATTGTCGGCAGCAGCGCACTGGTTGCGCACCCAACAACAGCCATGCCCTGCCCCATTAACTGCCAGAAAGCCGTGACCCTAGCGGTGGGACCTGAGGGTGGCTTTATTCCCTACGAGGTTGAGAAGCTCAATGAGATTGGCTTTGAGTCGGTCCACCTGGGTCCGCGGATACTGCGTGTTGAGAATGCAGTTCCCGCGATAATATCTCGCTTGTTTCCTGGCTAGCGTCGGCGCGGCGTCGAGCGATTAGATCGGGGCTGAGGCTTCACTCTCTTAGTTTCACGCTTTTTTATTTCCTTTTCACGACGGGACTCCCCCGGGACCAAAAACGATACCCCACTACCAATCAGGTCTGCCCTGTCCATGCGGCGTAATGCCTTGCGCAGAATCGGCCAGTTTTCTGGATCATGGTACCGCAGGAAAGCCTTGTGTAATGTTCGCTGCTCTTTACTTTTGGCACTAAAAATCTTTTCGCTATTTTGGCGTCCTAGTGGCTTCAGCGGGTTTTGCTCGCTGTAATACATCGTGGTTGCCGAGGCCATTGGCGACGGGTAAAAGCTCTGCACCTGATCGACACGAAAGTCATTATTCTTCAACCAGAGCCCAAGGTTCATCATGTCTTCGTTGGTAGCACCGGGATGTGCTGATATAAAGTAGGGTATCAAATACTGCTTTTTACCGGCCTCTCTAGAGAACCGTTCAAACATCTCTTTAAATTCGTAGTAGCTCCCCATGCCCGGCTTCATCATTTTGGTCAGAGGGCCATCTTCAGAATGCTCTGGAGCAATTTTTAGATAACCTCCGACATGATGGGTGACCAACTCTTTAACGTACTCAGGATCCTTAACCGCCAGGTCATAGCGCAATCCTGAGGCAACAACGACTTTTTTGACTCCATCCAAGGCACGAGTTTTACGATAAAGCTGCGTAGTATGTTTATGGTCTGTTTCTAAGTTTGAGCAGATTGTTGGATACACACAGGAGGGCCGGCGACAGGTTGCCTCGACCTTTTTATCTTTGCAGTTAAGGCGATACATGTTGGCGGTGGGTCCGCCAAGGTCGGAAATCACGCCGGTAAAACCGGGCGTTAAATCACGAATTTTTTCGACTTCAGCCAGAATCGACTTCTCTGAACGGCTCTGAATGATCCGACCCTCATGTTCGGTAATCGAACAAAATGTGCAGCCGCCAAAACAGCCCCGCATAATGTTGACCGAAAAACGAATCATATCGTAAGCGGGAATCTTGGCATCGCCATAAGAGGGATGGGGAACACGTTTGTATGGCTGGTCAAACACCCAATCAAGTTCCTCTGTCTCCAGTGGGATAGGTGGAGGGTTAACCCAGATGTCGTTACGCCCCTGATTTTGAACCAGTGGGCGGGCGTTACCTGGATTAGTCTCGCGGTGAAATATTCGGTCAGCATGGGCGTACAGGACTGGGTCTGCAATCACCTGAT
>Ga0209709_10002300_pt1 | contig 16823 bp, 12 predicted proteins | sample ArcticOcean_MG_C_2_FD_187435 | JGI IMG/M metagenome (GOLD analysis project Ga0209709, IMG submission 187435) | Marine microbial communities from western Arctic Ocean - ArcticOcean_MG_CB4_136 (SPAdes) (version 2) | ecosystem: Environmental > Aquatic > Marine > Oceanic | place: Arctic Ocean... | reverse complement strand
TCTGATGCAGGCTCTCCCATGCTTTGTACCGAGAGTGAGGGTGGTTTTCTAATCATTGGAGGGTGTGGCCCCTACGGGGCCAATGATTATGGAGACACTTAGGGAGTGGTTGAACGCTTCAAAATCCAAGGGTATGTCACTTGGATTGGAACGTGTTAACGCAGCACTGCAGGCCCTTGGTCGTCCCGATAGGAAAATGGATTGTCTTCATGTAGCCGGCTCAAATGGCAAAGGTAGTGCCTGTGCACAACTGGTTGCAGGCTTAGTTCGTGCAAGATACCGCGTTGGACTGTTTTCTTCACCCCATCTAATCCGAATCGAAGAGCGGGTAATGGTGGATGGGAAATCAATTTCCAGTGAAGACTTTGACAATGCTCTAGCCAAGGTAAAAGAACTGGAAATGGAACTGACATTCTTTGAAATCACCTATCTCACATCGCTGGTTGCTTGCCTAGAAGCCGGCGTCTCAATTATGATACTCGAGACCGGCTTAGGCGGGAGATTAGACGCGACTAGATCTGCTGATGTCGTAGGATGTCTTGTGACTTCAATAAGTCTTGAGCACAGTGAGATTTTGGGTGATACAATAGAACAAGTGGCCAGAGAGAAAGCAGCGATTTGGCGTTCTGGAGTTCCTATGCTGATCAGGGACCCCGGTTCTGCTAGTGTACGTAATGCCATGCGCGATGAAGCTATTAGTGCACGATTTTACAATCCTGAAAAATCAACCTACATGGAAGAAGCAGCAGATCTTGCTGAAATGTTGTGCCAAATGGTCGGGTATTCATTTGTCAGAAGGCCAATCAGTTGGCCAGCAAGGATGCAGATTGTTGAAAGCAAACCCAAATTGTTGCTAGAAGCGGCACACAATCCTAGCGGAATGAACAGAGTGATACCAGAAATCGCCAGTATACTTCCCGAACGATGGTCGCTATTGTTTGGAACTTCACCACAAAAAGATATGCAGCAATTCCTTCAACCACTTCACGCTTTGATAATGGCCCATCCCCCTGTTGAAATAATTACCACCGAGCCTCAAAATGGGAGATATCCTGGCGTGGTGAATCCAATTCCAGAGTTGTTGCATATTGCAAATCCATCAGAAGCGATTGAATCATTCACCCAGCCCTGTGATCTGATTTTAGTGACTGGTTCACTATACCTTTGTGGAAATATACTTTCTCATATGGAATTAGATGCCGACATACTTTGATGTGTAGGTCTTACCTGAGGGGGCTGTACGGGAGTTTTTTACCCAATCAATCTCAATATTTTCTGGTGATAAAATGAGTTTAAAATGGGATTTACGATTTATAGAATTAGCGAAACATATCTCTGGATGGAGTAAAGACCCATCCACAAAGGTAGGTTGTGTTGTGGTCGGAGAAGATCGTGAAATACGTTCTACTGGATTCAATGGTTTCCCGCGTGGAATCGACGATGATGCTGATAGACTATCAGACCGAGAAAAAAAGTATCCACTGATATGTCATGCTGAAGAAAATGCAATTATGCATGCTGCACGTATCGGGATTTCACTCAAAGGTAGTACTGCGTATGTGACATGGCCACCTTGCTCGCGTTGTGCTAGGTCTTTGATCCAAGCCGGAATTAGAGAAGTTGTATATCCTACTGAAGACACAATACCTGAGCGATGGCTTGAAGATTTCAAAATCTCCAACGGTATGCTCGAAGAAGCTAAGGTATTGGTACGTTCGATTGAATGAAATATAGCCACATTATGCTTCAAACCCCGATTTAGACCGGTGTTTTCAAGTTTAAGTTTCACTCGTAAATGTTTATGCGAGCCATACCCGTTCTGGCCCTTGTTGGCTTGCTACTGCTTCCTGGCTGTTCATATTTCGATGAATCTACCGAAGATTCCGATTCTGAAGAAACAGTTGATAATGAAATTGAATCGATACAAGGATGTACTGATTCCGAGGCTAATAATTACGATAAAAATGCCGATGAGGACGATGGTTCTTGTCAATATGATGAACCTGAACCAGAGCCGATTTTAGGCTGTACAGACTCGGATGCTGAAAATCATGATACCAATGCAACCGAAGATGATGGCACCTGTCAGTATCTCGAAACAATACCTTGCAATGACTTAGTGATTTTATGTCACAGGACATATGACCAAGTGACATTCCCTGAAACTCACAACTCCTTTTCTACTCATGAAGACAACATCTACTATCCTGCTAGTAATCATAGAACCGGATTTACAGCTCAATGGAATGCCGGAATAAGGGCATTCATGCTGGATACACATTACCTTACTACTGCCGATCAAACACCCTCTGCGGTTCGGTTTTGTCATGGAGATTCAGATAGAGGGTTTAGCCCATGTACATACGGCATGGTCGACCCATTGAATTGGCTTAGCGAGTTAGAATCTGAAATGAGTAATGAAGATAGAGATGTAGTTACTCTTCTAATTGAAAATCATGTAGAAGCAGACCATCTCAAAAAATTGTTTGATGACGTTGGACTATCTGACCAGATGTATATTCACCAAATGAATGCAGAATGGCCGACTCTTATCGAATTGATAAATATGGATAAGCGGTTGGTTGTTTTCTGGGAACAATCAGGGGATTCAGCCCATCCTTATTTCCATGATTTCCTAACTCATAGTTGGACGACAAATTATGCAGATGAAGACACTTCATCAATGGATTGTGAAACTTTACGAGGAGATTCCAATCAAGTTGTATTCCATATGAATAATTGGCTAAAGAATCAAGCCGGATTATCAGACCCAACAAGAGCAGGTGAAGCAAATAATGTTGAGTTCATGGTTGATAGAGCACTTGAGTGCATCGATACCTATGGTAAAAGGCCGACATTCATCGCAGTCGATTGGTGGGAAGAAGGCGATGTCGTCGAAGCATCAAAGCAAGTAAACCAACTAGAATTGGATAGCGATTAACCCCAGAACCTTCTGGTACGTGCATATTCAATTTCAGCGATATGAATCGCTTCTAGTAGACCTTCAATATTGCCTCTCTGCACTTTGCGCATCAATCGCTGACAAGTCGATTCTCCGACTCCTCTGCCCATCAAAGCCAGAATCGCATCCATTCCTCTATTTGCAACGGCTTGGGCGTTCTTCATCATGCGATCTCGTTCTTTTGCGTCATCAGAGTTTACCCAGGTAACCAACTGCTTCTCAAGGCCTTCGCGCATGCATGCAAGCATTTTACCACCACATTTTAGACATTTTTTACCATCGCTCATTTCAGGATATCTTGCAACTCTAAATCGTTTTACTGAACTACATTTCAAGCAGCACAAAACGGCTCTTTCATTCATCAGTCGCCCTTCTAATCTGGCTCGAACCTGCTTATTATCAAAATTAGGTAGCAGTAAATCCTTCTCGGATCGACTAGATATTCCAAGTGGGCCAGTAGCGGTAACTTCCAAACCAATTAGTCCCGATTGAATTCCGCGTAGAACATCCATCGCCCCTGGTATGTCCATTCTTTCGTGGAATAGTTTACCGAGAACCTCTTTCATAACCGGGGTGCCTCGATATTTTTTCAATAATGCTTGAAGGTTAATTTTCCGAGGATCTACCCCGTGGCGTAAGATTCCGAATACCTTTGCAACTTGGGCAAACCTCCACCTTACTTCTCTAGAATTTGGTAATGTTACCGAGAGAACCCCCTCGAGGGCTTCAGGTGGAGTATCCGATAACCATTCAATCAATTCAGCAGGCCTAACCCCGCCTATCTGAAGTGATATTCTACACGGCTCAACAACTAGGCGGCCCCACTTTCCTGAGCGCGTACTTGCCATTGCGAGTAAATAATGCCCTATCGCCTCATTGATTCGATTCCCTTGACAGGAGTTGATGATAAGAGCCTCATCTCTATCTTCAATCGTAATCAGTCGTTCACTAGGAATCATATTTGCAGAATTGAAATGTGTACTGACCATGTCAGCAAGAAGTCCCTTTGCTTCACCATTTATGGGATAGTCTTCCAATTTCGAATTGCCACTGAGTAGTCCTGCTGGATCGATTTGAGTGACTTTTTCATCCTGCATCAATCCTAAATCTATTGCAAATAATCTACGCAGTCTTCCAGATTCACGTGCAATATCAGCAGGTGTGGGAGGTAGTTCACCTACCCATTGAGGTGCATGGCCTTGGTCTGATACAGGCGCAACCAACAATTCACTTTTCTCGGGGTCGGCATCGATTACAATCCATGTTCTTCCAGCCATGACGAATCTTCTTTGGCGACCATCTTGTTCTTCACCACCGTCACTTAGCGAAAGTACGAAAGCCTCGTCAACATTACCTAGGCTCTTACGAGTAACTGCATCTCTAACCCGATAGGATTGCTTATCGGGAATCATTGAAAGATGGTTGGTTACCCATTGCCTTGTTCTTCCTGAACGACTAATCCAACCTTTAGCAAATATTGCAGGTGCATCGAATGAAAGTTTAGCGAGGTCATCGCTTGGTTTTTCATCAAATGCAAGTTTAGGCTGCTCAGGTAGTGAATTCTTTGAAGTTCGAATTAGTTCTTGCCAGACATCATGAGGCCATCTGTACCAAGGAACATCCTTTGGGTCTTCTGCACAACGAATGACCCAGCCATCTGCTAGTACGTTACCTATGGCAATGGTATCTTCCCTTCGCCAGTTTTCGAATTGTGGCGCCCCAGATATCGCCTCAGTAATCGCATCAATTGGTAAAGCCCCATGGCTGTGGACCATCATGACAATTTGATTTGCAGCAACTGAGAGGGGTTTATCCCTCCATTCAACAGGTTCAATTTCACCAGCAATTGCTTTGCGAGCAATTACAGCAGCTTCGATTAAGTCATCGCTTTCCCAACCAAGTAGATGGCCACTACCAATTCCACCTAATCTATGGTCTGCTCTTCCGACTCTCTGAAGCATTCTATCAACTGAACGAGGTGAACGAATCTGGACAATATGATTCACACTTCCAACATCAATTCCTAATTCAAGACTAGATGTACATACTAATCCCTGAACTTTCCCTGCACGCAAATCATCTTCCATTTGCGCTCTTGTCTCTTTAGCTAGAGATCCATGGTGAACTCCTATTGCTAAATCAGGTGCGATTGCTTGCAGTCTTTGAGATACAGTTTCAGCACTATTTCTAGAATTTACGAAAATTAAGCAAGGGTGCTTTTTTGAGATTATATCGGCCAAACCTCTCAATGTTGCATGCGCTCTTGGTGAAATGGCTAATTCAAGTGAACCAATTTCGTCTTCAGGTATTTGGACGATTGCATCGACCGACAACTCCGTTGAACGAGGCGTAATAGCAACAATCGGTTTGGCATCAGCGGAAAGCCATTTTGCGACTTGTTCTGGGTTACCGATAGTTGCTGATAGTCCGATACGCTGAATTTTCGATCCTTTGAATGTCTCTAATCGCGATAGGCCTACAGATAATTGCCATCCTCTTTCCCCATCAGCAATTTCATGAATTTCGTCTATCACAACGGCCTTTACTGTGCGTAATAATTCTCGCAATTTCGAGCCGGTAAACATCAATTGGAAAGTTTCAGGCGTTGTAATCATCACATTAGGAGGTTTTCTGACATGTCTGTTTCGTTCAGATTGAGGGGTATCTCCATGCCTTAGCCCTAAACTAAGTCCTACAGCAGAAGTAATCTCCTCGAGTCGTCTGTCGATATCTCGATTCAGAGCTCGTAGAGGAGTAATGTAGAGAATAGACATCCCAGTCCATTTTTGACGCAGACAGCGGTCGAGTAATGGAAGGATTGCAGCCATTGTTTTCCCCGAACCAGTCGGCGCTACAACTAGCCTATCGCGACCCGCAGCGATATCGTCTTGAGTGACATGCTGAACGGGTGTTGGAGTCCATTCTCTCTCTTCGAGAGCCTTCTGCAGACTCTCTTCGAGTTTGGAGAAGACACCTTCGGCCATATTGATTGGGCGAAGTCACTGGTTCAAGAGGTCAACGATTCGATGAACTATCAGTAGTCTTCATCATAATCATCATCATCGTCCTCTTCTTCCTCATCATCATCAGTATCATCTTCCCATTCTTCATCATACAGAGATCCTTCATTGTGACTAATAGCTGTACGATTAGCAGTTATTCCAATACCTATCAAGACAATAACAGATAGGACTGAGAATAACCAGACGAGAGGTTGCTCACGAATCGAATCAAACCAACCCATGTAGGAAACATAGACAACCTCGACTTTGTGTTCTGCAGAATTGTCATCATCATTAACTTCAACGATCACATTATCCGGGTCAACAACAACTCTGATTCTATCTATTCCTTCCTTTGCACTCCATGTAGCAGTAATTGGAACTAATTCATCAGCACCTATCTTGTTGAGAGTCACAGTATCAAACGGCACAATTGACTTACCAGCATAGAAGGATATCGAGAATTGAGAATTACTTTCTCCACCCACATTCAGAATACCAGCTGTAATTTCGATTTCTTGGCCCGGCGCTACATGGTCATCAGATAGGGAAATAGAATCAATCTTCAATTGAGGTCCTTTTGCTCCTAGGCGTACCCATTGGCGCTCAAAGTCAGTATCATCCGCTGCAATTTCTGCAATAGGGCTTGCTTCCGAATTAGAAACTACAGGGAATTCATTTCCTGCAGAGTCATAACCAGTTAGGTAGAACCCAACCCAATCGCCTTCACGCAGTGAGATTCTTCCACCATCTGTTAGATCAACAGTTCCAGTCCAGATAACACTCTGCCCTTCTTGTTGCATTCCTAGTACTGAGTGGCCAGCACCCATCGTTAGAGTTCGACTTGCATCACGCATTACCCAATGAACAATTTGTTCTGAACCAGTCATATCTGCATCTTCAGTTCCATGGAACTCAACCTGCACCCTTGTTAGGTCTGTATTAGTAGAAATATCGACAGTATTCAGAGGCGCAGTCCTACTTACTACACGCGGTGCAGTATCATCGACAACAACTCGCAAAGTTGTAGATACAGTTTGTCCAGTCATATCTTCGCCCTTTCCAGGTATTCCTCCGATAGAAATCAAACAGGTGCGAGTTGGAGATGATTGTAGGGTCTCAGCATGTGAAAGAGGCACTTCAACAGAATAACCACCGTCATCCTCTAATGAACCATCTGACCAAATACTCTCACCATCATATACTTCGATTACAATCGCTGCATTATTTGGTGCAGGAACATTGCTTCCTTCGTATACGACTTTACCTGTGAATTCTAGCCTGTCATCGTTTCGAACCCTACTGCCATCAGCAACAATACCTGTTCTTGGCTCACTGATATCTTCTACTAAGAATGAGGATGCATCTAGGACCAAATCATTCTCAACTACGAATGTATGTTCAGCGATAACATGGCGAGTTGGAAATTCAGATCCCCTCTCTTTGTATTCCAAAGCTAAATCCGAAATATCTTCATCAGGCCAATCCCAACTCATTGTGAATTGATAATCGATTAGAATCAAGGGCATTCCAGAATCATTTGTGGTCTGAACCATACTTGAACTGGTTGCAAGATTGATGAAATCAGAGTTACTTGCAAAGGTGTCACCAATTCCATAGTAGGAGACTCTTTGCTGATCGACTTCACTGTCTGGTCCTTCAAAATCAAAGATCAAATCAATGTACTCAAAGTCAATTGCGGTGTTAGCATCAATCAATCCAATAGAAATTGTTTGTTCTGTGCCTGCAAATACAGGTGCGCCATCATTGTGCCCAACCCAATCTAATCCAGTAAAAATTGCACTGGAATCCTTTCTACTTCGGAATGTAGCATCATCTGTAGCGAAGCCAGGTCCCGATTCCCATGAATACGCTGCATCATCAACTACAGCAGTGCGATGGAGAGGATTACCTGCTCTGTCGCCTCCATCCCAATAATATGAGATGCGTCCCATGTTAGGATTACGTGAATGGTCTATTGTTGTAGAGAAGGTCTTCACATCAGCTTCACTTTCGTTAACCACAACGGTTGTAGCATATTCACTGGAATCAGCCTCACCATTACGGTTTAGGTCATGATCTGCTTCAACCCAGTAGTAAAGAGTGAGTTGTGTAGGGTCTCCAACTGCATCAGATACCTTGGCACTAACCTTTTGCGTATCATCAGCAGCTTCGTATGCACCATCCAATGGATATGTGTCAATCACTTCAGGAGATGTAGCATCTACCTTATATGTTCTAAGCCAATCAGAATTTGAAGCAAGAACTTTGGTAGCATCGCGCTCATTGTATGTTTGAATCTCATATGAAAGTCCACTTTCAACATCTATCTCGGGCATCACTATTGAGATGAAGAATGAGCCATTCACGTTGGAAGTATCTCTCCAATCAGCATGAACGAATCCATTTTGAGCGATTCGGATATCGAATGCACTATCCTTTGGTGCATCAGTAGAATCAGCAAACCACATCGCTCCTTGGAAGTGTAGAGTTTCTCCTGCAGCGACCCAGCTTCCATCTTCGACGTCATTGGAGGTAATTTCTCCATCATTATCTCTGATATTGAGCCATCCTAGGCCGAATGAATTGTTCGCTTTCAGGCCAGCAATACTGGGAAGAGCAGCAGGTTGGAATCCATTTGTTCCAGATGTATCTAGACAATTAGTTGTGAAGCGGACATTATTTTGATCTGGGAAATTAGAAGTTACGTGGAATAACCAGTGTATTTCTAAAATCCCATTACTCAGACTTGACCAAGACGATGAATCGATTTCAATCCAATCATCTGGATCATTAGGAGATGGGAATATGTCACCATCTTGCCATTCTAATGTCGGTGCACTGGATGCTGGAGTTGCCAGGAACGAAAGAGTTGCAGATTGAATGTAGTTGTTCGCTCCATCCCCAACAATATGCCTGGTAACAACTTCGTATGGAGTGCTTCTTTCGTGAAGTATTTCACTTTCTGGAATATTAATGTCTAGATTTACAGTATTGATTGAATAGGTCACACTGAATCTTTCTAAAACAACAATACCTGCAGTTTGAGAACTGATTTCGATAGGAATTACAACACTTCCTGCTCCGGTATCAGGTATGATGTCGTTGAAGGCTTTGACAAATGCAACTCCACCTTGAGTTGTGGTTCCAAGAAGAACACCTTGACTTGTCCATTCATTACTTCCATCCCCTCCTACGTCAATACCTACCTGTTCTGGAGCGTTAGAATGTAGAGCGATGTTCAAGTCATCAAGGGTTGGAGTTGCAGAACCAGATGAACTAAATCTGACATAGATGTAGATATATCCACTACCACTAGCAAAAGAAACAGCTTTTGAGTCTCCACTATACTGGAAAATCTTTGTTGTCGAATCTTGTAATTCCAATTGAATACTAGAGCCAGCGGGTGATGTAGAATTCCACCAAGCAGTAATTGCAACCGGTGCATTTCCAGAGTAATAATTGGAACGGATTTGGAAATATCCACTAGTTTGGAAAGAGACAGAATAGGTCAAAGAAACGAAGTCGAGAACTGGTGTTTCACTCGATGTACCATTGAGATATGCTTTCCAAACAATACTTGAACCTGCAGTACCGAATGTTAATTTCTGATCGAAGAATCCATTTAGCCATGTAGTTCCTCCATCATTCGAAACTTGTAATTCAATACTAGTGTTGGCCGGAATAAACCCTACCAATGAAGAAACAGTGACGTCAGTAATCTGCTTTGTTAGAGATGTTGTTTTGCTAGTTACAACCGATGATGTAGAATCAGGTGTCCTGTAATCATAAATTGCCCCAGTGCCCTCACGTTGAATACTGTTTAGCTGTGTGGTGGAGCAGTATGAACTGTAATGGCATTGGAAACCGAATGTGTTGTCGCCAAGTTGATCCATTCCATAGTGACCTCCACCACTGATTTGGACTTTGCCAATTCTCTCGACAAATAGTCCATTCATAGTGAAGTGGCTGTGATAACCGCGAGAACTGTAATATTCATTGGTAACGATTTTTGGAAGATTAACAACAAGTCCGCTCGCTTGTGTATTTACGTCCCCTAACTGCTCCTCTGTGCCGAGGAGCCAACTTCCATTGATAGATGTTGGATTTGATGGATTGATCTCGTATAGGTATCTGTTATAATTTGGAGAAACTGCTTCATACATTAGAAGGAACATGCGCCCCGAATCTTCATCAATGTCTACGCCCATTGGGTAGTAACTACCAGAATATGTATACGTATTTTGACAAGTCCAAGATCCAGAAGAAGATATTGACCATTCTACTAACATTCGATAACTGTAAGAAACGGTCCAAGCATTACCATTACCATCACTTGTTGCATCATAGGTGGAGTACATCGGTTGAGTATTAGAACAAGTACCAGAGCCAATACTCGAAGAGCCCAAGTAACTACCATCAGTCATATTGTATCTTTTGATGATAGGGGTGGAGTACACAGAAGAGCTGGAGTATGTCGCAGAATGATATTCATCACCATGCACGACAACGAATCCTCTGTAATTTGATGTCGAAGTGGACAATGATGCAGAGGTCATTTTACTAGTACTACCGATAAAACCTTGATCGCCATTTGCTGCAAAGCCACCTGTGTTGTTGATTGTACCAGTAGAGGTTGCATCCTGTGAACGGTCCATCCCAGTGATTGAAATTGTTGGGTTCCCAAGTAAACTCACTTGGTCATTTCCAACTTCGAGATTATTTCTATTTCCATATGCAAAGCCAGGAGGGATACCTTTCCATGTTCCGCTTCCAACTCCGCCAAAGTCTGTATTTGTAGACAAATTACCCCATGTTGTTGACGATGGTTGTCCTGCAACATCAAATGAGGCTGAAGTTACTTCTGCTCCATAAGGGAATGTGAGGTTTCCAGCAAAGCCGTTACCCGTACCTGAGAATGTATGCGTATAGGATGTTGAACCATCTTGAAATTGTGTTTCAGTAACACCTGCTAAAGAGATTGGTGACAGCACAGACAACACGAATATTGTAGTTAAAAATAGAGACTTTCGCATCTTGATATCACCTATTGCCACTGTGGGCCTTCGGCCCACGCGGGTTCTTTACATTTGAACGATTCTCCGTGCCGTCATTTCAATCAAAATAGCAAAATGGCAATAATGAGGGCGTTGTTCGCCAAGCAGGTGAGACCTATGGGCTGGTGGAACAATCAACACGGCAATCAACTTAGAATTTCAGGGACAGCAACCTTTGCATCTTCATTACTTACTGTAATGTCTGCAGCGCAGTTGATGTTTCTTCAAGATAATGAACAGTTCCAACAGTATACTCCAACTTCAATTGTATTGATCGTAATTGGAATAATCGGCCTTGCAATCTCAGCGCCTGCATTCATAAATCTAAATGCGCGTGCAAAATCCCTACATGCTATCATGGCAACTAATTCCACCTCCGAACTTCGCAAGCTAAAAGCGGACGGAGACGAAGCCGCTAGAATCCTTGGTGGCGGCCATCAAGAAGCATGGGGTTCCTTCCTTCAAGAGAAGGGATTGAAGAAGCGTTGACTACTGGGTAGTAAAGATGGGAGATTCCGATCCGATGCGCACACTTGTCCGAGAGATTATTCTCGCGGCAGGAATGATAGCACTTCTCGTCCTTGCAATGTGGGCTCACACTGGCTCAATGCCGCCATTGGTTGTGGTGGAATCTAATTCAATGCAGCATGATTCTAGTGGCGAGGTTGGGACAATAGATGCCGGAGACCTTGTTCTAGTCCACTCACCCGATCGTAACATTATTGTCACCTTTGCAGAAGCAACAGACCCTGAATCACAACACTTTGGTTACGAGTCCTTAGGAATGGAAGGTGACGTAATTATCTATGAACGGAATGGAGAAACCGACAGTACTCCAATTATCCATCGTGCTTTATTCAAGGTAGAAATTGGACAATCAACACCTACTAACGAAGAAGGGGAGTGTTCTGAAGATGCAGTTCTATGGGAGGATGAATGCATTATCTCATGGACGGTTCCCGGTTCAAATCAAGTAAATGCTTCATCGGTCAACCTAGTCTTCGATGGTAATGAAACCGGAAAATATGTTTGTGGCGGGGTAGCCGCTGCACATACTAATGGAACAGCATGGTTTAGTGTTGAAAATTACATACCACCGAATCCGGGATATATCACTCTTGGAGACAACAATGACTGTAACGATGATCAAGGGGTATTCAAGTTCGCTCCAGGGCTGTCTTCGCTACATAGCGGTATGATAAAACCGGTTCAATCAGATTGGGTCATCGGGATAGCTGGTGCTGAAATCCCATGGCTAGGTACTGTCAAATTAATGGTCAGTGGTGGTGAATCTCCAGGTGTAAGTCAAGTCCCAGGTTCATCCTTCATATTCCTAATTATGTTCATTGGTGCTGTTCTGGTTACTCCAATGTTGATAGAGCCACTAATAAGAAAAGTTTTACGGAATTCCCCTGAAGTTATTGAAGCCGAGCGTGAAAATGCAATTGCTCAAAAAACAGCGGAGATAAAATTAGACTTCAAATCCTATGAAGAGGAATGATTATGCTCGTCGACCAGACAAGCGGTCATCAGCGCTAGCAAGACGATTTTCGGCTGTGGCTATTTCATCCTTAATCGAAGTTAAATCTGCTTGATCTAGCATACGCGTAACCATGTCACGTCTTCTTTTCAAATCTGAAATACGACGTTGTCTTCCACGCGGCTTGTTTGCATCTCCTCGCATATCCATTAACCACTCTTCTAACAGAGAGCCTGCCCATTCTGCAGAACGTACTCGGGCCGCCAACATTATCTCATTAGAACGATGTCTAATTCGTACCAATCCGTCTGGCATTCGACGAGTTTGAATCGACCCTGGCTGCCAATTTGAGAGATTGATAATTAGTGACGATTCTTCTACGATGACGTCATCTTCCCAAGACAAATCCGAGATTACAACTTTGTCTGGAAGGCGAAATAAAACCTGAACCATCTCCTCTTCCTCTGTCCATATTGAGAGGTTAACAGCGTCCTCGCCAAACGCCTGTTCAATCCACACTCGGACCTCGCGTTCGGTTGCGTCCATAGTAATGCCAAGCGGACACCCCTGAAGAACCACACGACACGGGATTGAAGTGCAATCGATTACTCGGCGGGATATGGGAAGTGGGTTTTTCGCTATTGAGGCGGATTGGAAACTAGTCTTCATAGCCCTCATAGCGTGGTATTTTCTTCTAAAATATTGGGAGAGCAGTGGTAAACTGGACAAATGGAACGCATCTCGTGTTCTCTTTGGTCTGGTTTTGATGCTTCGCACATCGAAAGGTAAGAACACCTTGGAAGTGATTTCCAAGCCACGTAGATTCTGGCGTGCCTATGGCGAAGTTTCACTTTGGGTCTGCTGGATTGCGATGTTCATCGTTTCAGGACTCATCATTCTTGCAATCATTTCAATGATTATCATGGGTAATCAAGCAGAGCCACGCCCCCTTTCAGAATTAGTGGCTATCCCAGGAATAAGCCCGATAATTCCACTGGGATGGGGTGTTTTGGCATTCGTTATTTGTCTAGTAATACATGAATTTGGACATGGTATCCAAGCGAGAGCCCATGGTATGCGTGTACGTAATTTTGGACTCTTAATGGCAGGTCCTCTACCATTAGGAGCGTTTGCAGAACCTGAATATTCAGAAATTATTAATTCACCGCGAAGAGAAAGACAGCGAATGTTTGCTGCAGGACCTGCAACCAACATATTTGCAGCAATAATTTTGATGATTATTTTAGGGCAAGTTGCAGGTCAATTTGAACCGGCAGATTCCGGAGTTCATTCCAGTAAAATTATCGTTGAATCCGGGGCTGCAGAAGCCGGATTAGAACCATGGGATGTGATTATTGCAATCAATGGTTCAGAAATTGATGATACTCAAGACTTTGTAAACGTGATGGACGGCCTTACAGCGGGTCAAACCGTACCAATGGAAGTGATACGGTACGGTAATGGGAGCGCAGAAATAATTCAAGTCAATCTTACAGACAAGTATGCCTATTACCTCGATTTAGGTTGGAATGAACAGGCGTTAGAATCTATGGGCGTCGAAGAAGGTGATGCATTCCTTGGAGTTCAAGCCCTCTCAGGAGGCACTGCGGGAGTTGACCGCTTAGCAGGTTGGAACTTATTGATTATCCTAGGGACACCATTCGAAAACCAAGGCGTCGCTATTCATCCGGCTCAGGAGGAAATGCTTGATGCAGGGGATGGATGGTTATCTTCACTGATAGGGTTCAGTGGACTTTTATTCCTTGTTAATCTCCTATTTTGGTTGATTTGGGTAAATATTCTTCTCGGATTTACTAATCTCTTCCCAATGATTCCGTTCGATGGCGGACATTTGTTCAAAGACATGGTTCATGGAATTATGTCTGGTGTTCGAAATATTGGTAAGAAAACAGGATTGTATAAATTGCATCCGTTGTGGGTTGACCATGTTTCAAGTAAAGCATCAACAATGTCATCTCTGCTGCTATTTATCTTGATGATATTCCTTATCGGGTCACCATATCTGTGATTCGCATTTGCGATGAGACCTCATTACTTTCTTCTTTACTGGGGTCTATATTTTTTATTCGCTTATCTAAGGATTCCAGAGTTTGTGTTGTCGATTTCCTACAGACTAATGAGATAAATTGATGCAGAGGCATACCTTGTTCCCAATCTAGGAATGGTTTGCCATTACGGGTAAGAGGAAGTTCGGGAATTCTCCTTGTTAGTATTCCTAATCGCCCACTTAGCCGACCAACTTCTACACGAAATATTCGCCAAGAATCCCCTCTTACACTTTTTAATCTGTAAGCATATAATGGCATTAACTCACATCTCTTACCTTCGTAAATCATTGATTGGTATTGATCCCATGTGCGCCCAGAGAGGTATAGTTTGGGTTTTTTTGACGATTTTACTTCAATAGGGAAACAAATATCTCCACGAAGCGCCAACAAATCACCACTGCCCTCCATTCCTGAACCAGCGGCTCTAACTACCAAAAATGGTCTTTCAATAACTTGCATAGCCTTAGCTTTTGTAACGGGGTCACAAGATCTTGTTACAGCATCTACTCCTTTTGGAATGCCAGCTAGAACTGCTCGTAGTTCCCTCTCATATTGGCTTGACACAATATAGAATAGTTGTCAAATGCTTTTGATGATATCTATGTTTACGCGTCATGTTGAAGCGTGATTAGGCCCAGGAGGGTATGTGCGCCGAATAGCCGTTAGGACTGCGGATTTCCGCCTTTCTTTCCATTTGATGCGAGAATTACGACGGCGAGAATGTGATTTCGTCATGCTCAATATCGGTGATAATTGGGGTGGTGTTCTACTTACTTCACCTGAGGAAGTCACGGAAGGCGATATTCCTGCTGTGGAAGAGAACCTTGAGATTGCTGTAGAGAGGGCGATTCAAGCATCACGTGGTTTTGAAGCAGCAATACAGTTGGTGTTTGGAATCGACCCAGGTCCACGGCCAGGCCTTGCATGGCTTGCTGACGGTATGGTTGTAGGAAGTGCTCAGTTAGAGAGTATTGAAATGATTACCTCACACATTATCGGGCTATCTTCGGCAGTCTCTCACCAAAGAATGTGTGTGAAAATAGGAGACGGTGCTCCATTGATTCGAGATCGGATCATCAACCAATTATTACTGAATGAAATCGAAACTCTACAAGTAAGTGAGCATAGCACGAGTTCGGGTTCTCGTTTCAAAGCCCATATCCACGCTGCCACTCGTATTGCTTTGCTTGACGGAGATAGAGTTCACGAGACAAGGGAAATCGAACCTACAGATGGTGATTTGAGAGAAATTCAACGTCAATCTAGGATTCAAAGTATAGGTTACTTGACGATTTCAACCGAATTAGCAAGAATGGTTGCTTGTGGTGATATAACAATGGATGAAGCCATCAGGAGAGCCTGACGCGGTATCTCTCTCGACCTTTAGAATACAAAGTTATCACACCGCTTGAGGAAACACATATCGACACGGCATCAGCCAAATGACTGATGGAACGAGCGGCAAGGTGCCTTCCTCCTTCTCCTGGTTTAGGGGTAATCCCGGATGGAACCTGAACATATCGTCCAGCATCGCTTGCAATTCCTTTTGCATTGAATAAAATCGCACCATCTAGCCAAGCAAATTCAGATAAGGTCTCATGATTATTTGAATCAGAAAGACTCTTTTTAGAATCAGAATGTCCTTTGAATGGATTCAATACTAAAGCAGTCGAATATCTTCTTAATTTTGGCACAGAACCGATTGCAAATAATGCCCCTACGGCATGACCTTCACGACCCCTACTGCCAATGTGGCGTGCTAATTCCATCAGTCGAGATAGAATTTCAATATCGATGCCATGTTCTTTTGCTACTATCGCAAGCCGATTCGATGACAAATTACTTGCTTCAATCACAATTACACCATTCATAGGTTCAGCAAGGATTGCAAGGATCCTATCATTCGACTTGAACCGGCCTTCACCCAAACCCTGTAGAATAATGTCATGTAGACTATTCAATACAGAAAGTCCTTGGGCAGACAATGATTCTTCTAGAATTACAACATCTATTCCTGATTCTTTAAGGTTATCAGCCACCTTTGCGGAGGATGTTAGTGTAATTAGCCGTAGTTTTGGAGGTAGTATTTCTCTAATTTTACGCACAGTACGAGAATTATTTGAGAGTAAAACAGCAGTGGAAAATCCAGAGCGCTCATTCGCAATAGTGGAAGCCACCAAATTTGGCAGGTCGACCATTAGTTACACCTCAAACCATTGTGATGTCTGTACCGGGGAATTGATCTTCAGATTC
>Ga0209709_10002298_pt1 | contig 16831 bp, 16 predicted proteins | sample ArcticOcean_MG_C_2_FD_187435 | JGI IMG/M metagenome (GOLD analysis project Ga0209709, IMG submission 187435) | Marine microbial communities from western Arctic Ocean - ArcticOcean_MG_CB4_136 (SPAdes) (version 2) | ecosystem: Environmental > Aquatic > Marine > Oceanic | place: Arctic Ocean... | reverse complement strand
TATTGCAACAAGTTCATTCGGAATGCCCCCATCGTGTGCAAAACAATCAGTTGTTGACCCAAAACAATTGCTTCCAAGAGATTCCAATAACTCTTTCTCGCAAATGAACCCTGGTGGAGCAGGTGATATCCAAAATGTGAGTCTTCTTAAGGCTGGATACCATATTGGCATTAATACAGTTGGTCAAAGTCTTCGTAATGCAAATCTTCAACTTCGTTCGGAACCTGCCAACCCACAAGTAAACATTGGTCCATGGAACCAAACTACTATTGGTCCAGATTTGGCCCGCAGAGCCCTTGAAGTTGGTTGCCACGGTGGTCAATAAATATCATAATTATTTATAAATTATATAATTGATTATGTTCTTCGCTTATTATAAGAATATGTTTCGCAGAATGAGTTTATCTGGATGGGTTCTAGGATTATTTGTAGCTGGTATTGCTCTTAAAATGTATTTTGAATCTGATGCATTTAATCTAAAATGCATTGTTTCTGATGTCGATGGGAATAAGTATTGTGTACGAGAGCGTGCAAAATTGCAATTGGCAGCTGATCTGTTAGCAAACACGACACAAAAACTTAGAAAATTAGTTGCTTATTTAGGAAAAACTTTTCCTCAACGCGCAAATTGTAAAAGATTGGTAGATAATTTTGACCCACAAACTGTTAAAGAAATTTTACCAACAAGTGAATATACTGCTTACTCAGAGAATAAAGGAGAAAAATTAGCTTTTTGCACCACCACCACAAAAAAAGGAGATAAATTAATTGACCCCAATACATTAATGTATGTCGCCATACATGAATTAGCTCACATTGCTACTAAATCGATTGGTCATACACAAGAGTTCTGGCAAAACTTTAAATTTCTACTACAAAATGCAGTTAAAATTAAAATATATAATCCCGTAAATTATAAAAAAAAGAATAAGAATTACTGTGGAATGAAAATCACAGATAATCCATTGTATGATATTTAAGTATACGTCGCAATAAAGGAATTGTCCATATCCAGGGTCATAGGCATCCGTAAATTTATATATTTATTTGAGATTTTACACATTAACAAACAATCCTCCTGATTAGAACTCCAATATAAAAGTATATGATCTATATTATTGTTGTGGAAATTAAAGATATCACATAAATTTTTATCATCTATTATAACACCCTTTTTGAAAGAACTCCATTGTTTTAAAACATCCTTATAATTATTTACCATAAATGGGACGGCGCGCGCCGTATTGCAAGGTTGTTTAATAAGTTCTTTTATTTTTTCCAATTCATACATTACAGGCATGTAATATATCAATATTATTTTGCAAAATATAACGCAGGGTCTTCTAATGTATCCTTAAATATATATTTTTCAAATCGATATTTAATGTCGTTCTCTTCCGACCAGGAAGTCTTTGAATCCACATGAAAATAGGATGGAACAATTGGAAAAAAAGTATCGCAACGAAAATCGTTATCAATATGTGTGATGTATATATTATCTATATCCACAGTATTTAATGCCGTCTTATATAAAAATTCTCCTCCTATTATCCATGTTTGAGAAATATTTCTTTCATTACAATATTTTATTGACTCCTTCAATGAAGGCATCCAAATGGGGGAGTCGTTTGTATTACTAAATACGGGTTTGTCTATCTCCGTAGTTAATACAATATTTTCTCTTTTAGGCAAAGGTTTGTATCTAGATGGCAAACTCCGCCAGGTATTTCTTCCCATTATAACTGCATTATTGCCATTACCGATAGTTAATTGTTTGAATCTTTCCAAATCGGCTGATAATTCCCACGGAAGTTTATTTTTAAAACCAATTCCTCTATTTTTGCAATGTGCAACAATTATATTCATTATTATATAAATAATATAACTTTTATTTATATAGATGTCACAAACATATAAAGTAAATCACATTGAAAATGATATAATAAAAAGCATTTATATTTTTTCTAATGATGATGGTATTAAAACCCCAGAATATAATGATTCAAATGATAACCCGGTTTTCTCCTTAGAAGAACTACAAAATATTACGGATAAAAATATACCTGTTAAAATCATTTCAACGGTCCTGCATGGAGATGATACTATTGGAATGGTAAAGAAAAAAATTGTTCACGCTTTGGAATTGGAAATTTCTACAAAAGAAATGTATTTATTTGGAATAACAAAAACCAAACTCAATTCTTCCACTTTATATAAACAATTAACTCAGAATGAGACAATTCCTTTAACACAAGATATATTATGCACAGTGTTATTGAATATTGTTGAAAATGGGTGCGATGATGGCGAAGCTGCAACCACTTGTCAAGAAATTGCCAAAAGCGGAGAGAATATATCATATGATGACTTCTTACATTTATTAGATTGGGATGAAGAACATTCGTATACTATTCCCATAGGCGAAAGATTAATAGGTGGCGGTAAGCTAATCCCGTATGTTGTAAACCCATATAATTGCATTAGCATAAATAATTTTATTAAAGAAAATATGCCAGGCATTGTTACTACTCAGAATAAAAATTTACTTTTTGAAGCTGGCGATTTATGTCTTAATAATATATTTTTTTGCCTAGCAAAGGAAGTACTGGAATATACAAATACGAATACAAAAATGATTGACCAAAATATTCTATCGCTGTATTTCCCGCTCTTGGTATCCATTGATAAAATTACATCTTTATCTATTCTTAATGATAAAAAACGATCATTAATGGATACCGAATATAAACTGTTAGATAAAGCATTTGTGAAATATAATGAACAAGTAGATTTATTTTACAATATTTATAAACACGGAAACGCAACAAATCCTTTAGATTATCTATATGATACCCCCGGCATTGCTGCTATTTCAATCATTATTCATCCTGTATATGAGATTAAATTTCCTCTAGAAATTTTATTCAAACTCATTCACTCTTCGCGAAATATTCCCTTGATTAAATATAATCCTGGTAGCAAGAAAGAAAATATATACAGATTATTTACAGCTAATAATATTGCGACCAACGGTAAAAAAATTCCATTTCTTTATACATATAATAACAACAAAAAAACACTCATTATTAAATTAAGTAAAATACTTGCGCATACAAAAAGAGTTTCGTTTTTAATCAATGTCACCTTTTCAGACATTAAATATGATATTACTTGTTCTATTTCAGATACTGGTACAGTTTATATAAATTTACCCAGTTTACAAAATTCTATAAAACCTTTATCTCTCCAACAAATAGAAGACATTATTCAACTCTCTGTAAAAGAACCTATTCTTGATAAAATTAAATCTTATTTGGAACAAAGTGGATATACATATATACCATTAACTACTATTGCTGATAAAAATGTAGAAATACAAAATATTACATGGGTATCAAAGTTGCAGATTCCTACTAAGATTGATTTAAATAAATATATATCTTGTTTTTCAACTATATTTGCCATTGAGAAAGGGTCGTTGAAGAAAACATCCGAAGTTATATCTATGAGATATAAAAGAGTTTCTGCTTATAATCAAATGAGCGCAGAAGATGCGTTTATTACTGAATTGAGAAAGCAAAATGTTCCGTATCCGACTATTGTAGAACAATTGCAAACTAATTTTAAATTATCGAAACAAGCTTCCGAATTGAAGATAGCTAGTTGGGCATCGGAAATTCAACAGCGCGCGGATCTATTTGAAAATAAAAAAGAACGAACAATCATTACGAATGTAGGTTTTCCGGTTATTATTACTAGAGATGCTACAAATAATACCGTTACTGTTACCATTAACACCATAAATAATATTCATTATCTCAAATACATCAATATATATATAGATTCAATGTTGCGGTTGTTTGTAAACAAAAAAAGCATTGGGATGTCCTCCGCTGCTCTGAAGTTGTTATGTAAAGGTAAAGCAATAAAAATGAAAGGCACCGAAGAAGATGTCGAAGCAAATGATGATAAAGATTTTTTAAATAAACAGTTTGAGACTGAACAAGCAAAAATTACATTTGAAGATGATGATGTTGACGATTTTCTAGATGATTTATTGGGAGACGATGATACCGATGAAGATGACGAGGATGCTTCGTCGCCGAATGAAATTTCCTTTGGAGATGAAATTTCCTTTGGAGATGAAATTTCCTTCGGAGATGAAATTTCCTTTGGAGATGAAATTTCCTTTGGAGATAAAAGCAAAACCCCTGACAAACCCCCTGATAAAACACCAAGTCCAATACAAGAACCGTCTGCCGACACAAAATCAGCAGATTCGTCACCACATTCTGGTAGTGAAATGAGCGAAGCTGAAATCGATTTGACCGGATTGCCTTTGAAAGGGACAAAAAGTATATTTATACAGAATAATACTATGAAAAGAGGTTTAATGTGGAGAGACCCAAAATTATTTATAAAACAAGGAAAAGGAAGGTATTCTACAGCATGTCCATCACAATATGATAAACAGCCAATAGTTTTGACTTCTAAAGAAAAGGATTATATAGATAAAAAAGATGCAACATTTGGTATTAATTCATACGATGAATCTATTACATATGGCACAGGGAAGGACAAATTTCATTATATATGTCCTCGTTTTTGGTGTTTAAATGACGAAAATGGGAAACAGAGAAGTATTACATTAAAAGAAATTAATGAAGGAAAGTGTGGAGGTTGGAACGCCCTTATTCCACGCAAAGCTAAAAAAATACCACCAGGTGGTCGGATTTATGAGTTTACGGATCAACGATTTCACAGAGAACGGTATCAAATGGACGATACCGATAATATTCTAGTGTACAAACCAATGTACCCCGGATTTCAAGAAAAAACAAAGCATCCCGATAATTTATGTATCCCTTGTTGTTTTGGTCGTCCGAGAGGTCTGTCACAAAAAGCAGTCGATGAAGGTTGGACAGTTGAAGAAAAAGATAAAAAACTTTTTTTTAAAAATAAAAAAGGTGATGTCGTAAATAAAAACACCGTTCCCAGACAATTATATGATGGAGCAAATAAGGCAGATTATATGTATAAACCAACGGGTTCAGGAAAAGAAGGTGTTGGTCCAACATTCGAAAGGGATGAGAAAGGCAATATTAAATTAGAAACTATTAAAGGTACTCCTCAACTACGAGAACTTCCAGCGGGAAGTAGAATTGCAACAATTAAGGACTGTAATGAAACTATTAAAAAACCCGGCGAAATTACACAAACAGGCGACAATATTAAAATGGAAGAATCCCCTGCGTGGGAAGTATTTCCATTAAAAACGGGACAATTAGGTTACTTGCCCGAAGCTGTACAAAAATTTTTCCAATATAATCAAAGACCTGTCAAAGGAGATTCCAGTTTACGATTAAAAATAGACAAACCAGTGTTTCTAAGAAAAGGCATGGAAAGAAGTAAAACACAGTCGTTTTTATCGTGCATCGCCGATATATATAGTTATTCCGCATTGTCTAGCAAAGAAAGAAATAAAACGATTAATTTACAACATACGACAGAAGAAAGTATTCAGTGGATAAAAGATATTATTCTTCAACATCTACATCTTGATAATTTCGTTACCTTTCAAAACGGCACCTTAGTAGATTTATTTTATAAAGATAACGATATATCTTTTAGAGACCCCGAGGTGGAAATATATGAAGAAGACCTGCTATATATAAAACTATCTGAAACAAATCCTGATTATCTGTTAAAAATAATTTCTGCCTTGAATAATTTCAAAGCATATTTATCGGATGATAAAGTAGAAATAAATTACGAATATATATGGGATATTATTTGCATTCCTCGCACAGGAAAAAACAATAAATTGGGGGGTATATTTTCAAAGGGCTTAAATTTACTTATTTTAAAAAGTCCGGATGATGATATTACAAACAAAATAGAAGTAATCTGTCCAACTAATTTTTATGGAACGGGGTATTTTGATAGCCAACGTGAAATACTTATATTATATACTCGTGGTGGGTACTATGAACCTATATACAAATATATTCGTGTTGATGAGGGGAATGCCTATAAAATTAATAAATTATTTTATTTGTCGCGGATTGAATCTCAGGCCCCACAATTGGCGCAAATGATAAAATATGTTCGAACAAAGCTTCTAGAGAATTGTAAACCATTACCAAGTAACACCGATTATAAATTTAAAGAGAATATCCCACTTGTTCAATTGTTACAAGCTATACAAACATGCAAAAAAATGACCAATTATAAAGTCGAAGCTCAAATTCTTAATTTAAATACGAAAGTTATTGGTATAATAATTAAAAAAGGTCAAGATAAAGGATTCATGGTTCCATGCAGGCCATCAGAGTTACATCCTGATATGCCATTTATACTAGCCGATGACCCGGATATATTGAATTCGTTTAAAACCACATTACAAAATTTGCAAAATATGTGTGTTAAAAGCAAATGTAATATTTATTGTAAACCAATTCTCAAAATTGTAAATAATAACGTTATTGTGGGTATTATTACCGAAACAAATCAATTTATACCTGTAATACCAGAACCGCACGACAAATCTCATATAGGAGATGACGGCGTAGATGAAAATGGGTTAATGGTAATTGAAAGTAATAATGGTGTTGAAAATTATCTTACTCAACCTGCTTTAAATAATAATACCGTAGATGAAGAAAGAATACGTTCGGTCAACAATATTAAATTAGAAAGTCAATTGTATAATTCTTTTAGAAATATACTGCGCATAATAATTAATCAAATAGAAAATAAAGCTGACATTAAAAATAATCTAATTGAAATTTTAAATAATGTTACCACCCCATATTATACCAAGTTAAGAAACATTATTGAATTGCTGCATTCTATTATGGATGATTATGTAGACTTTGCGAATTATAAAATTTCCTCCAAGCTAGCAGTTAAATCAATCTTAAAATGCATAAATTTAGATGAAGGAAAGTGTTCCGATGCTCCTACCTGTTTGTTTGTAAAAGAGAACGGTAAATGTAAATTACAAATTCCACGCAAGAATTTAATTAGTGAAACATCTAATAATGAGGAAATTTATTTTGGTCGATTAGCGGATGAACTTATTAGATATTCAAGAATAAGAATATTCATTTTGAATCCACGGCAATTTTTAAGTTTCCAACAAATGAGTTACAATTTGAAAGAGGATGAAATTATATTATTAGAAGATATTCTATATGGAGATTATTTTGAAGATATAATACCACAATACATTAATCCTTTCATCGATTCGAAAAATATTTTTGATATTGTAGAGCCTTCGGTTAGTATTCCTTACAAAGATACTTTTATATTGGATACTATGGTGAATACAAAATCTATCAATGAGTGTCTGGTCACGAAAAAAAGTAATGAAAAACTGAAATTAGAGGCATACCTGAGAGCAAGAAAATTAAGTCCTGATTTCACATTATTAGAATTTAAACACGATTTTATGTGCACTTGGGAATTGGCATTATTCATTCTCAATGATTATGGTGTTAAAATCACTATTAAAGACCTACAAGAATTGCTACAACAAACCTATTCTAGTTATAACCGCTCAGAAAAAATGCCAGCAATTATCGAACTATGGAAAAAAGAAGGCAAACAACCACTTATTGGGGCATTAACCAATGACCTAACGGGAACCATTAATCCCGAAGATTACTATTTGACACCGTTGGATTTCTTCTTTATTTTTAACAATTATGAATGTCCCTGTATCATTACATCAAGAACTAAAATATGTTTATATGCGCACTTAAATCTAGCATTTTATAAAAAATCCAACATACAAAATGTTTATGTGATATTCGGAGGAGCATGGAATACAAAAAGAGCAGACAACACAAAACTTCCCATTTACGGTATATTACAGAGAAACGGTTCCATTCGATTACCTGTTGTATATTTTGGCAGTTTTGCAGAACGATTAATCCAAAATCCTGTCACAACCTTTGACCAATATAATACTTATATGTCAAAAGTTCAGCAAATTAAAATTAAAAGTATGAAAATAAAGAAAACACCTACAGTTAAAAAATTAGGGAAGATGCGACTTGGTAAGAAATAAATTACAAATATTGCCCAACTTCTCAAGTGTTCAGGTAGTCTAATACACTTAATATCACCTTCTCTTGCGAAGATATCTTTTGAAATATAACAGCTTCGTCAAATTTAAACTGGAAAAAACGGTTTCTGAAATTCTTGCAAAAAATCTGTATTTGATTATTTACTATCTTCATATCACACATTATTCCTCCATTTGTTAAATATAGATTTTCAGGGTCTTTTAATGGTATCCAACGAATATAATATCCATATTGAAGGTCTGACATATCAGTGCAATATCGATACTCTGATAATTTTTTGTGCATTTTTTTAAGGTCGCTTTTTCCCAACTGTAGCTTTTGAAGTATATTATTCTTGTGTTCTTTTATTTTAGCAGATGTCAAATTCATTATAGATGAGTTTGTTTCATTTTCTAATGCATGTAATAAATTATTCCTTTCTTGGTCCATTACCTTATATTTAGATTCTATATTTAAATATAAATATATATTAATGACAAGAAAAGGAGATACTGTTTTAGCAGCTGCGTTAAAAAGATACGGGAAAAAAATAAAAAAATATATTCAAGATTGTATCGCAAAACCACTAACTGTTAAAGTTCTTATTGAAGATGCGAGGGACGCCGCTCAAAAAACGAGCGGCGTCGTTTCTATTGAAATAGAAATTGAGAAACCCGGAGGTTGGGGGGACGACCATATTATAGAAATTCACGGCAGCGTTGGTTTGGAGAAATCTGGGAAACCTGGTAAAAAAGAAGACGAGGCTTATTTAGATGGTGTGATCGTGGGAGATTGGGATGAAGGGAGTGAAGCAATCGGTTTGAATGGGTGTGCTGTTGGTGAATTTTTAGTACATATGTTCACATTATTTGCCATTAAAGCCGGAAATCAATATGTCTTATTGGATAATGCCGCGGGACCAATAGGAGAATATATCTATAAACAAGTCGGCTTTATAAAATCTAAAGGAGATAGAAAGCAGTATGGAGATGATAATGAAATGGTGTTTCCTTTGACAGGTAAGAGAAAAAACAAAGACGCAGGACAACTCTGGAGAGAAAGATATAATAAATTCCGTAAAAAGCTAAAGACCAAAATTAAAAGTAAAGAAAATTGCAAAACATTTTGGAAATGTGTTCCGCCAGCTTTAGAAGCACCCGGACCAGTTCATACGATTGCAAGAGGCAGTAAACGAAAAACGCGTAAAAAAAGAGGTGGTAATGGCAAAGATAAAAAAACAAAAAAAAAGAGCTGTGGTTCTACAAAAACGGATTTTCAAACTTGTATGACTGATGCAAAGGAAAAACAAGCCGTAATATCTTCACAAGATACCAGTTTAGGACAAGACGCATCGAATGATGCATCTGATTTGATGGGCTCTCGCTCTGAAAAGGGAGGAGGAAACAGCGCACGCAAAAAAAGAGGCGATGAAGGATTCACTAGAATAATAAGAAACGGAATTAAATATGCTGCAAGACTTCCATTAGAAGGTTCTAGGAAAAAGAAAACCAAAAGACGCTATTAAATTGATTTGATTATATACTAAATAATTAGTATTATAATCAATGTCCAACTTTATCCTAATTGATGGTAGTTACTATTGCTTTTACAGATACTTCGCAATTGAACAATGGTTTCGCTTAGCAAAAAAAGACGAGAAAATAGAAGATCCTTTCCAAAACGCGTTGTTTGTCGAGAAGTTCCGCAAAACCTTTGTTGAAAAAATTGGCGAAACAGTTAAAAAACTTAAAGTCGATAATCCTATTATTATTGTAGGAAAGGATTGTCCAAGGAAAGAAATTTGGCGAATGAAGTTGTTTCCAGAATATAAAGGCAACCGAGGACAAGATGACGGCTTTATGGGTGGTCCATTCTTTAAAATGGCATACGAAGATAATCTATTTGAAAAAGGAGGTGTTAAACTTCGTTTGTCTTATGATACTTTAGAAGCAGATGATTGTATTGCTATTGCTGCAAAATATATATTAGATAAATGGGAAGATGCTAACATTTGGATAATAGCAAGCGATATGGATTATTGTCAAATTGCATCAGACAGAGTGAAAATTTATAATCTGAAACATAAGGATATAACTGAAAGCAAAAACTGTTTTAAAGATGCAGAAAAGGACTTGTTTTGTAAAATTGTCGCCGGAGATAAGAGTGATTGTATTCCTTCCGTGTTCAAAAAATGCGGTATTAAAACCGCCGAAAAATATTGGAATGACAAAGTCTCCTTTCAGGCAAAATTGGAGAGTGATTTGGAGGCAGTTGCGCAATATGAACTTAATAAAAAAATTATAGATTTTAATAACATACCCCCGGCATTAGTTTTGGGATTTAAGGAAAAGTATGGTTTATCTGATTAAATTGCAGGCTGCTCTAAGATACATATCTTGTCGTCGAATCGAAAGCGCCGGATCCATGCTTTTTTCAAGCCACTTTGTGAGCAGTTTTTCTTTCTGCTCTTTCACAAAAGCCCGTCTTGACTGAGGCTTAATCTTCTGACACTTAGAGCATTTCCCGCCGTGTTGTGCCATATTGGCGGTTTTCTTTTTGTGAAAATTTTTTTTACAGGCTTTACAAGTGACCATTGTGTTCTTTTTTATATTAATATTTAATAATATAAAACATTCAATTTTTATCAATGGTTTTAAACATTATCTAATGCCTCTCCGTTTCTTATATTTTATGATCAAAGCACCCACATAAGAATATGATAAGCCGAAATGTCTAGCTGTCCCCTTTATACCTTTACTGGTTTGCATAAAATAACTGATAATTTCTATAGAAGACGCGACCATTCTTTATAAAAAATATAATTAGTTTTTATATTTTTTTTACTAATAATAAGGAATATTACGATTTTTACTGAAAAAAAGGCACTGAAAAAAAGGAACTCACAAAATGTTGTATAAAAGTCGGTGGACATTTTGGTATTTGGACATTTCAAAATGTCCAGAATGGGATTCTTGGTATTTTTTTGTAGTGTTTTTTTTGCACAAAATACAAAACACTTCCATTGTGTAGGAAAATTAAATAAACAGTGTGTTTTTGGATGAAGGCAGCCTATGGAGGGCCTAAAAAAAGGCACTAATAGGACAAGTTTTAAAATGGATTTAGGGGTTTTTTATGTTATCCATATATAGAGATGAAAAAACCCCAAAAAACCCCAAAACATTTTTGCTGTAAAAAGTGTGGGTTCACTTCTAGGAACAAAAAAGATTACACTCGTCATTTATCCACTACAAAACATAAAATGGATAACATGGATAACACCAAGAGTAATGCAAAAAACCCCAGACGTGCCTTCGAGTGCGTTTGTGGCAAGACATACAAATATAATTCGGGTCTCAGTAAGCACCGAAAAAAATGCACACGGAACTCTAAGGAAGAAAATATTAAAAATATTGAATCCACCACTGCATCAAGTAGTGCGGCAGTTTCTGCTGAAATGTTGAACAAACTTGTTGAGCAAAATAACACATTAATGGAAAAAGTGATAGAATTGTCAAAAGATCGACAAGTTATAAATTATCAAGATTGCGGAAACAAGAAAATGACCATAAATGTATTTTTAAATCAAGAATGCAAAAATGCCATGAATTTAACTGATTTTGTTGAAAATGTTAAAGTTTCATTGGAAGATTTAAAATATACAAAAGAACATGGATATATCAAAGGTATAAGTAATATTTTTGCTAAAAATTTACAAGATTTAGATCCTAAAGAAAGACCGATTCATTGCAGTGATAAGAAACGATTGCAATTTTATGTTAAAGAAGAGGATAAATGGGAAAAGGATATGGCGAATGCTAAAATAAACAAGACCATTGAAGATATTACGATTAAACAAATCAAGAGAATTAAAGAATGGGAAAGAAAACATCCCGATTATTTAAAAGATGACCGTCTTCTTCAAGAATGGCACAGAATGATTCAACAAATCACAGGTAGTGGAAATGATGACGAACTTGAACGTAGTAAAGAACAAATTAAGAAATCATTAGGGAATACTATAGAGATTAAAGACGCTATGGTAATCGATAATTAAAATGTGGCAAATCCACCTCCCCCAGAGTTGTAAGCCGCTGGCTCTAAAGGAAGATTGCTGTATTGTTCTTGTCCATTATTTTGTTGTTTTGGTTGTTGAGGTGGTGGTTGCGCCGGCATCATCTGAGTAGAACTTGTTTGTGCATTGGGTGAGTTTAAATAGTCTGCTCTACTAGGGGCGTGTGTTGGTGCACCACCCCGTGAAATGGGTTGCGAAACACTTACTACCGAACCGCCTCCTTGTTGTTTGACTACTTGCTTATTTTTATCTTTGTCATCGCTTGATTTTCCATCCCAAAGTTCCATCATTCTATTACTAATTGCTTTAAATTTCTTTTCAACTTTTCCATCGAACATAAATGAAGTAAGTAAAAATACTACAACAATACTAAATAAGTTTAGGTCACCCATTGCTGAACCACTAAATGTGGGAACAGCCGTAATAACACGATGAATAAAGAATAATCCTACTAATGTCATTAATGATTGACCTAGTATTTCTGCTAAAAGTTCCATTGTGCCTTTTGATGCATCAAATTCTGGAAATACCTTTTCAGAAATGTTTTGTAAAATAGCTACAGGTATAATTGCCAATACCATATATTGTGACAGATTCATCAAAGTAGATTTGGTATCATCATCAAATTTGAAAATATGTTTGATTATGGTATTTGCAGAAGATGTGGTTGGTGCCGATTCTTGTTTGTCCATATGAATTATAAAAAGATATTAAAAATCTGACAAGGTTATAAATTAGATGTTCCGACGATTTTCCACTACAGCGACCAAACATTCTGCCAATTTTGAAGAAAAGCAATATCTAGGTTTAATATCTAATATTTTAGATAAAGGTGAATTTCAACAAGGAAGGAATGGAAATGTATATAGTAGTATTGGGAAGAGTATGCGCTTTTCACTTAAAAATAACACTATGCCATTATTGACAACCAAGAAAGTAGCATGGAAGACTTGCCTAAAGGAACTTTTATGGTTTATTAAAGGGGATACCAATAATAAATTATTAAAAGCTGAGAATGTCGGTATTTGGAATGGCAATGGAACACGAGAATTTTTAGATTCAAGAAGATTGTACCATTTAAATGAAGATGATTTGGGTCCTGTATATGGACATCAATGGCGATTTTGGAATGCGACTTACAGTAAAAAACGGGGTTGTTTAGAAAGTTATGATGGAAAAGGCATTGACCAGTTGCAAAACATCATTGATACATTGAATCATCCTACAGATAAGTATTCGAGAAGAATTATTATGTCTGCTTGGAATCCTGAACAATTAAATGAAATGGCTTTACCGCCTTGTCATGTTTTGTCTCAATTCAAGGTCACAAATGAGAATGAATTATCTTGTATTTTATATCAACGGAGTGGAGATATAGGTTTGGGAATCCCATTTAACATAGCGTCTTACAGTTTTTTGACTCATTTATTAGCCAAACATTGCAATCTTAAAGCAAAAGAATTTATACATTTTATAGGTGATGCACATATTTACGATGACCATTGTGATATTCTAAAACAACAAATAAATAGAGAACCTTATTCATTTCCACAAATAACAATTGAAAATACATTTGATAATATCAATAAATATGAAGTAAAAGATTTTACTATAAAAAATTATAAATATCATAATGCATTAAAAATGGACATGCGTGTATAATTTAGGAAATATATGTGATTTTAGTTTATAATGTTTCAACGAGGGCGACAATCATTGCACGGTGGAGTAGATTCATCAAGTGACCAACATATATTAACAGTATTGAGATTCCATGAAGTGAGATTGGGTAAAATAGAAAAGCATCTTATTAATACTAGCAAACAATTAGACCGATTGATTAATCAAAAACAACCAATCCCAATAAAAGTTAGTGCAAAAACTACGAATAATACCGAATCATTTACGCTTTTGAAAAATATGATGACAAATTTAACAGAACAAGTGACGGTATCGCAAAATTTTATGAAAGAAATTAAAGAAGTTATTGGTAATTTAAAACAACATAAGGTCGAAGAAGTCGAAGAAGTCGAAGAAGTCGAAGAAGTCGAAGAAGTCGAAGAAGAAGAAGAAGAAGAAGAAGAATCAACCTCAAGTAACAATGATACAAATATTAAATTATTAGAACTAGAAAGAAATATTGCAAAGGCATCTATTATTAGTATTGGTATGGACCCGACTGCGAATAGAGTTGATGAATATGTGGAAAGGAGTCGTCGTGATAGAAAAAGGATTTTAAATCATTTAGAAGCAGATTCTGTTAATAAAAAAGTTCCCGAAAGTAGTACTGCAGAAGCCGTCGACATAAGAGAAGATAAGGAGGACGGCGAATTAATATTACTCGACCCACATCCAATAGTGGATGATGTATTAGAAAATGACATAACTAATTTAACAAATTTTAAATCGAACATAGAAGAGGAAGTGCAAGGTGTTATAGATAAAATACCGGTTATTATTAAACCCAGGAAGAAAAGACGAGGTAGACCAAAAAAGAAATAATTGCGTAAATCATTTAGAAGTTAAATAAATACATTTAACATAAAAACATGAGTGAATATAACAGACAATCATCTTCTAATACCAAAGGGCAATCTATCCCCGGAACACCCGCACAACAAATGTGGCATGTTTTAAATTTTCATGAACAAAGATTATCACAATTGACACAACATTTGCAACAACAGTCACCAAATAGTGCTTCCGATTCAAAATCAGAAGCACAACATTTAGTAGAATATAATACGTTATTGCAACAAGTAGAGAATTTGAAAGCAAGAGTAAGCACTTTAGAGGCAGAAAAGGAAAAAAGTCGATATCCGTCAAATATTACTTTAAGTATTGAGGAAGATCTAAATAATTCTTCACTGGGTCAACCGGATATTTAATTAAATAAATTGATTATAATAATAGATATTATATTATTATTATAATTAACAATGAGATTGATCATTACCGAACCCACAAAGGTAAAAGCTTTTGCTATAATCTTTAGACAGTTGAAAAATATCGTAGCCGATGTAAATATGGAGTTCAGCGATGAATCGGTGTATATTCAAGGCATGGGACAATCTCAAGTATGCTTATTTGAACTTTTTATACAAAAAGATTGGTTTACGGAATATGAAGTAAACAAACCTTTTGTTATGGGAATACATTGCGAGTTTATGTTTAAAATGTTAAACTGTTTAGAAGACGGACAGAAAATCACGATGTATATGAAAGAAGACGCTGATAAATTATCTGTGGATTTTGAGAGCATCGGAGAAAATAAAACAATAAGGAAATGTTTCAAAATGCCTCTTATGAATATAGATTCCGAACATTTAACTATCCCAGAGGTGGAATACGAAGCGGATATGTCTATTATGTCGGATGAATTTTCAGATCTAATTAGTCAATTATGTATATTTGGAGAAGAATTGAGAATTAATTGTAATGCGAAAACAGTTGATTTAACATCCAAAGGGGATATGGGGCAAATGACCGCTTCCATAGAAGAAGAGAATATCGTAGAATATGCTATTGAAGAAGACGTTGCTGTGAATATATGTGTGAGTCTTACTCTTGTTGCAAGCATGTGTGGATTCTCAAAAATTAGCGAGGTAGCGTATTTACATTGTAGCAATGGCGCACCTGTTAAATTACATTATTCATTGGATGACGAGGATAGCACCGATAGTGTGAATTATGTAAGATTCTTTATAGCTCCAAGGATAGAAGATTAATAATATATTAGTAGGTTTAAAAATCATCTATTTTATTCAAAGTCGGAATTAAATCGCGTGTAATATTTACACCCTCTAGCAAATCATATCCGATGCCAAAATATTCTATATTTAATAAATTGCTCAGTCGCATGTAGCAAATATTAATATCGGCGTTATTTATAAATTCAATAAAACATACTTTGTTTTTTGTAGCAATTAAATTTACACCACCTGCTCCGTGAGGTCCAATAATAACGGCAGCTTTATTAAAAATTGCAAGTTGTTCTTTCAGTGAAGGTAGGAAAAGATCGTCGTGGAGATAAAACTGTAGATTTCTTTTTGCACAAAAATTTTTACAAATAGTCTCAATAATTTCGTGGTTTTTTACTTGTCGTTTGTTATTCCTTTTAATCAAAATAAATAAATTTTGAGAGGAGTTATTTGGGATTGAATAATGCACCTTTTCTTTTAACCATAATACTTGATTGTAATAAGGGTTTCCACATTTACCCATTTCTGGCAATATTAGTTCCTCGGCATATACTGTTTTATCTAGAATTTTGTCAGGGGAAATTTCAATATCAATTAATTTGATCCAATCTAAACATAATTTACTTTTTTGTGAGATATGTAAATTAGTATCCTTAAAATCGGAAATCAGATTTAATGCCACCAAAGCTTCCATAGGAAAATGCCAGACGCCAGATGCCCAGAGTGCGGCAATACTAACGACTTTCTTAAAGCGTTGTTGTGTTTTAACAATGTGGTTGTAATATTGCATTGCTTGATTTGTGTTAATTTGTTCATTAGCAACACATCCGCCCATTTTCCATATTCCTTGTGGATTTATTATAATCCCATTACTAGTAATTAAAGCATTTTTAAGTGTTATTATTCTATTTTTGCATAGCTTTCTCCAATCTGTTATATTTTCTTTATTTTTAATTTTTATAGCGAATTTTTTATAGCTATCTCTT
>Ga0209709_10002297_pt1 | contig 16844 bp, 14 predicted proteins | sample ArcticOcean_MG_C_2_FD_187435 | JGI IMG/M metagenome (GOLD analysis project Ga0209709, IMG submission 187435) | Marine microbial communities from western Arctic Ocean - ArcticOcean_MG_CB4_136 (SPAdes) (version 2) | ecosystem: Environmental > Aquatic > Marine > Oceanic | place: Arctic Ocean... | reverse complement strand
TGAGAAATTCATATTTATTTCAAAAAGATAATAATGATGCCAGCTTGGACAACTTCATCAGTAATAGAATTAATATTGATAATAATTTAACAAAATTATTTATAAACCCAATAGATAAAACCGCACTTTATACATTTCTTCACTTTAAAACTATCTTAACAGATCTTTTAATTAATTTTAATTCTCAAAGAGATATTAACAATGACGATGCTGGTAAGGAGTTTCACAAAGCTATTAAGTTTATGGAAGACATCCATAGAAAAAATAGTAAAAAATATCTTTATTCTATTTGGTATAAAAAATTAATGACTTATTTGGAGAGTAAAACTTTTCAAATTCCTGTTAACAGTAAGATATATTATACTGACATTAAGCATGCCCTTCTTTATAACTTTGACAAAATTTATATAAATTCATTATCTAGTGTAAATTACCCAAAAAAAGTATTAAATAATTTTTCAATAAATAATATCATTAATAATGACTTTTCAATTTCATCTAATAAAGATAATCACGAAAAAATGGAAGATTTTTTAAACCTAAGTAATAATACTGAAAATATTACCTTAACATCACATAAAACTGATAATAATCAAATTTTCACTGACAGTAAATTTAAAATATACATCGATCATTTTTTAAAAAATAAAGTAGACTTTACTAATGCAGTTTACAATACTAATATTGATACTGATGCCACTGAAATACTTATATTAGAAATAGATAGATCATTTACGTCTTTAACATATAGAGATATTGAAAACTTTAACACATGTTTTTATTGCTTTTATTTTAACAAGAAGTCACCAAGAGTAATTATCTCGAATCTCTCTCATAATTATGCTAAATTCGGAAGTTTTGCTCACTCTGTTCTCAATAATTTTGTTGAAGAATACCTACTAATCAATAAAAGCTGTGACTTTCTAGCCTCACTTAGGCTTTGCTCTGCAAAGCAAGAGGAAGAATTTTATTTGGACGGTAATACTCCTTATGAAGTAAAATTATTTAATAGATTATTGCCAAAAATATCTGATTATTTTTACTCTGATATTCTTAAAAAATATAATTTTCATCCAGAAAAAACTCTAAGAACATCTTATTTAGATAATATTCGTTTATCAGGTAGGTGTGATTTAAAATATTCCATTGGTAGTGATAATATTGTCGTTGACTACAAAACAGGTTCCTCGATACCTACAAAAATATCTGTTACCAATGGAATAAATTTACAGCTACCATTTTATACTTTATTAGATTCCTCTATAACTATCGCACAATATATGGTTATAAATGCTTCAAAAAATTCTATTGAGCATAAAATTTTTACTCGTGAACAGCTCTCAGACGCAAGGAATATTATTTTTCAGTCGCTAGATAAGATTGATTCCCTAATCAGTGATAATGCTAATTTAAAGGTTAAAAAATCAGCTTTAGGGTGCGAGGTATGTGGTTATCTTGATGTAGATAGGTAGTATTATTGGTAAAAACTTATAAGATTATTTACAAAATAATATAATGCTATTATAAACAATAATGTCATTAAAATTCCAATAATAATAAAATATAAAGGACTTCTAGCACTAAAGTCACGCTCACGATTTTTTTCAGACTGAATTCCAATAAAACTTGATAGAACACTTAAGATAACTTTTAGCGTATTAATTTTCTTAGTTGACATTTTTTACCAACATTAGTGCGTCTTCATGCCCTTTTTCTGTTGGGTAATAATTTTTTCTAATACCAATTTCGTTGTATCCCTCGGAATTATATAACCTTAATGCTGCCTCATTACTTGGTCTACATTCCAAGAAAACCATTTTACACCCGAGGACTTTAATTTCTGCGTGGAGCTCATTTAGTACATATCTTGCATAACCAAATTTTCTAAAATCCATCTTAATACATAGGTTCATTATGTGGCACTCATCTTGAACAATCGAACTTATGATATAACCAATTATCTGGTCATCGACAAGTAATACCCTGCAAAGATAATTATTATTAACACAATCAAGGAAAATTTTTTCGGACCAAGGGTATGTATATGATTCAGTTTCAATAGAGTAGACGTCAGTAATATGATCTATAGTCATATTAATACAACTTGTGTCCAATGAATTTTGTACGCTACTCATAGTTTTTTAAAAATATAAAATTTTCCCAAATAGACTTCTTAATTTCTTTTGTTATTTTATCTGATGATAATAAAGTATTAAACAAAAAAATATTATTATTTTTACTAATAAATAAGTTTTTTTTGTATTCTAGAGCTTCAGAAGCTCTATTTTTAATAATATTTGTACAAAATACTAAGTTTATACTTGTTATTATCTCAGGATTTTTTTCTTCGTAAAGCTCTTCTATTAGATTAGCCTGTAGGAATTTAACAGATATTTTATTACTATTGTCGTTAACTGCTTTAATAAAATTACTTATAATATCTCCGTGAGTATTTCTTAAAGCATCTAATATATAAATATTCTTTATGCGTTCATTTTGATTGATTTTTTTCTTAATCCAGATGTCTGTATTTATTACATCTAGCAGTTTAATTTTATTTAGAATATTACCTTTAGACATGGTCTAACTGGGGGTGGACAGAATCAGTCTTTTGACTTAATTTATTAATTGCATTTAAGTAAGCTTTTGCGGAGGCTATAACAATATCAGTATCTGATCCTATACCATTTACTATTATCCCATTTTTTTCTATTCTTACCGTTACCTCGCCCAAAGAGTCTGTTCCATCTGTAATATTATTAACAGAATATAGCTGTAACTTAGAATCACTTTTAATGATTTTTTCTATGGCCTTAAACGTTGCATCTACAGGGCCTCCACCGTTTGACTCACTCTCTATTTTTACATTATCTTTTTCAAGAGTAATCTTTGAATATGGCTCTGCTGCAGAATCACTTATTGATCTAATAGCTATCAAATTATAATTTGATAAGCTAACTTCGCCTGGAGTGTTAGATATTAAAGCATGTAGATCATCGTCATATATCTCGTGTTTTATATCAGCAAGATCTTTAAACTTCTCAAATAAAACACCTAATTCAACAGAATCTTTTACTTCGTAACCAATATCTAGAAGCCTAGTTTTTAAAGCATTCCTACCAGAATGTTTGCCTAAGATTAGTCTATTATTCAGCCAACCTACGTCTTCTGCTCTCATGATCTCATAGGTTTCCCTATGTTTAAGAACACCGTCTTGATGTATTCCAGATTCGTGAGCAAAAGCATTAGCTCCCACTATTGCTTTATTAGGTTGCACAGGAAACCCTGTTATGCTTGAAACAAGTCTAGACGCTGGAACTATGTGCTGAGTTACTATTTCAGAATCGCACTTGAAAATATCTTGCCTTGTTTTTACAGTCATCACAATTTCTTCTAGTGAAGCATTACCTGCTCTTTCGCCAAGACCATTTATAGTGCATTCTACTTGCCTGGCTCCATTCATTACTGCAGATAATGAATTTGCTACAGCCAAACCTAGATCATTGTGGCAATGGACAGAAAAAATTGCTTGGTCAGAATTTGGAATATTATAAATTAAACGCTTTACTAAATCTCCAAATTGCTCAGGCACATTATAACCAACTGTGTCAGGTATATTAATAGTTCTAGCTCCAGCAGCAATAGCTTTCTCAATGATATTACATAAAAAATCAAATTCAGACCTGCCAGCATCCTCAGGAGAGAACTCTATGTTATCTGTATATTTTTTTATTCTTTTTATAGATTTTATAGCCTGATCAATAACTTCTTTTTTACTCATATTCAGTTTTTTTTGCATATGAATTTCTGATGTTGCGATAAAAGTATGAATTCTTGAGCTGTTAGCAGATTTTAAAGCTTCCCCAGCTGAATCTATATCCTTATCCATGGCCCTAGCCAGGGCGCATATAGTACTGTCTTTTATTGATGAGGCAATATTCTTTACAGCATCAAAATCGCCTTTACTAGCAATAGGGAAACCTGCTTCAATAACATCAACATTTAGTTTTTCTAAAATTTTTGCAATTCTAAGTTTTTCGGAAGGGTTCATTGATGCCCCAGGACTTTGCTCTCCATCTCTAAGAGTCGTATCAAATATAACCAATTTTTCTTTACTATTCTTCATAATTATTTTTTTTTGCTTCTGGATAAGTAGTTTTTCTTTTCCTGCTGATTCTATAAATATTAAAAACAAAGCCTGATAGAGAATATATTATTGCTAATAATAGTAAAACCATAGGTGGATTTATTAATGTAATCACAAGTAATAAAATTATAAAAAATAGCCAGTAGAATTTAATTTTCTCTTCATTGCCAATATTTTTAAAACTAAAGTAAGAAAATTTACTAATCATCAAGAAAGCTATCAATAAAGTAAAAATAATACCTATGTCCTTATGCTGCAAGATACTTATATTGGTTTTACTAAAAACTATATAAGCCAAACTAACTAAAATAGCTCCAATTGGACATGGTAGCCCAATAAAAAAATCACTGCTCTTTGATGTATTAAATCTCGCTAATCTTAACAAAACAGAAACTAAATATAATGAGGCAATAATAACGCCTAATTCTAACCATGAATTTAGAACAAAATTCACATCTTTTAAGAACCACTGATATAAAAAGATAGATGGTGCTACGCCAAAGGATATAGCGTCAGACAAGCTATCATATTGAGCACCAAACTCACTGGTTGTTTTAGTTATCCTGGCGACTCTTCCATCTAAACCATCTAAAACAAAGGATGCTAATATTAGATTTGCAGCTGCTAGTAAGTGACCATCAAAGGAGTATATTATTGAAACGAAACCACACAATACTGACCCAGTGGTCAATAAATTTGGTATTAAATATATTTTATTTCTCAACATATTATCAATATAAAAAACGCCAAGTCATGTGTGTACATGCTTAGCGTTACATAAAAAAAAATTTATTACTTTACTAGATTAACTACTAGGTATGCTAGAAGAGCATAGACTCCCCAGAAAAGCATAAAATGTATAATTCCACTTAATTGTTGCATATTAATTACCTTTTTTTTAGTAAACATGTACTTGTATTCAAATGATAGCTTAGTTTTTGTTTTTATCAACAAGTTTGTTTGCGCTTATCCAGGGCATCATAGACCTTAATTTTTCGCCTACAGACTCTATTTGATGTTTTTCACCATTACTTCTCATATTATCAAAGTTTTTGTTTCCTGATTTATACTCATCAATATATTCTTTAGCAAACTTTCCGCTTTGGATTTCTGCAAGAATCTTTCTCATCTCATCTTTTGTATCACTGTTTACTATTCTTGGGCCTCTAGTTAAGTCACCATATTCAGCTGTATTAGATATAGAATAACGCATATTTGCTATACCGCCTTCGTACATTAAATCAACTATCAGCTTAAGCTCATGCAAGCACTCAAAATATGCCATTTCTGGCTCATAACCTGCTTCAACTAAAGTTTCGAATCCTGCTAAAACTAAAGATGTTGCGCCACCACAAAGTACAGCCTGTTCACCAAATAAATCTGTTTCTGTTTCTTCTTTAAAAGTTGTCTCTATAACGCCAGCTTTACCACCACCATTAGCTGATGCGTATGACAAAGCTAGAGCTTTGCTCTCTCCTGATGGATCTTGATCCACAGCTATCAATGTGGGAACGCCACCTCCTTCTAAATATGTAGATCTTACTAGATGCCCAGGACCTTTAGGGGCAATCATTATAATATTGGTATCAGCGTTAGGCGTAATAGTTTTAAAATGAATATTAAATCCATGAGCAAAACCAAGCGAAGCCCCTTTTTTTAAATTTTTCTCAACATCACTATGATACACATCTGCTGCATTCTCATCTGGAATTAAAAGCATAATCAAGTCTGATAGCTTAGTTGCCTCAGCTACTGAAAGAACTTCAAAACCAGAATTTCTAGCTTTATCCGCAGATTTTGATCCCTCATGTAAACCTATAACAACATCAACGCCTGATTCTTTTAGATTATTCGCATGAGCATGCCCTTGCGACCCATATCCTATAACCGCAACCTTTTTATTTTTTATAATAGATAAGTCTGCGTCTTTATCATAATAAATATTCATTTTTAATTTATCTCCGATTTATATTTTAATTACTGTTAATACCAACTGATCCTGATCTAACTATTTTTACAGCTATGTGTTTGACTGAACTTAAAAAAAGATTAATTTTTTCAGGGCTATCAACACATTCAATTATTATCTCATTACTTTTTGTCTTATGAATTTTTAAAAATTCATTTGTTGAAAAATCACTCATCATTTTATCATCAATGCTTTTTCCATCTATTTTAACAAATACAATCTCTCTTTCCACGTGCTCGTCAGCTGTTATCTCAGAAACCTCTATAACATCTAATAATTTATTTAACTGCTTAACCACCTGCTCTATAACCCTATCATCTCCTGATGTTACTATGGTCATCCTTGAAGCGCTCTCATCTTCTGAAGGAGCAACAGATAATGACTCTATGTTAAAACTTCTCGCTGAAAAAAGACCTGCAACCCTTGATAAGGCTCCAGCTTCATTTTCTAATAGCACGGAAATTATATGTCTCATTTTTTACACCAAATAAATTTATTTGCGGTTAATTTTTACGAAAGTATCATTTTATTATGAGCTTCACCAGTTGCGATCATTGGAAACACATTTTCATCCTGGTCAGTTATAAAATCTAAAAAGACCAATCTGTCTTTTTGATTTAGGGCTTCTATTATAGCTGAATCAACATCTGAAGGGTTTTCTATTTTGTAGCCAATATGACCATAGCTTTCCGCTAACTTAACAAAATCTGGTAACGCGTCCATATAAGACATTGCGTATCTTTTTTCATAAAAAAATTCTTGCCACTGTCTAACCATACCCATATATCTATTATTTAAATTAATAATTTTAATTGGTAGCCCGTATTGCATACATGTTGATAATTCTTGTATACACATCTGAATACTAGCTTCTCCAGTAATACAGCACACTAAAGAATCAGGGTTTGCTAACTGCGTACCCATTGCCGAAGGTAACCCAAAGCCCATTGTTCCTAAACCTCCAGAATTTATCCATCTATTTGGCTTGTGAAACTTATAGAGTTGAGCTGCCCACATTTGGTGCTGACCTACGTCAGAGGTCACAAATGCATCGCCTTTTGTGATTTCATATAATCTATCTACTACATATTGAGGTTTAATTATTTCTTTGCCTTGTTTGTAGCCAAAAGAATCCTTTTTTCTCCACTCGTTAATTTGAGACCACCATTTATCAATATTTTTTGGCTTTAAATTCTTTTGTACAATTTTTTTTGATATTTGATTAAGAACATCTTTTACATCACCCACTATTGGTATGTGAGCTTTTATATTCTTTGATATAGAGGAAGGGTCAATATCAATATGAATTACAGTTGCATCTGGGCTAAACTTATCTAATCTACCTGTTATTCTATCGTCAAAGCGTGACCCAACGGCAATTAATAAATCGCAATCATGCATTGCCATGTTTGCCTCATAAGAGCCATGCATGCCTAGCATTTGAATAAACTGATCGTCATTTCCCGGGAAACATCCTAAGCCCATCAGTGTGTTTGTAACTGGAAAATTCAAGTATTTTGCTAAATCTGTTAATTCCTGTGAGGCATTACTATTAATAACTCCACCACCAGCATAAATAACAGGTTTCTCGCACGATAATATGCTTTTAACAGCTAAATCAATATCATCATCCAACACCTTGATATGAGGGTTATAGGATCTCATTGAAACACTTTCTGGGTAGTTAAACTCACAAAAGTCTTCTGTAATATCTTTTGGTATGTCTACAACAACTGGCCCTGGTCTACCGGTAGACGCGACATAAAAAGCTTTTTTTATAGTTTCAGCCATATCATGCACATCTGTAACCATGAAATTATGTTTAACGATTGATCTGGTCATACCAACTGTATCAACCTCTTGAAAAGCATCGTTTCCAATTAATGCTGTTCTTACCTGTCCCGTAAATACAACTATAGGAACTGAATCCATATAGGCATCAGCAATACCGGTAACAGCGTTTGTAGCGCCTGGCCCTGAAGTAACTAAAACCACACCTGTCTTATGAGAAGATTTTGCGTAACCTTCAGCAGCATGCACAGCTCCCTGCTCATGTCTTACTAGAATATGGGAAACTTTATTTTGTTTATGCAGCTCATCGTATATATGTAATACGGCACCACCAGGATAACCAAAGACTAAATCTATGCCCTCGGCCTCGAGACACTTAACAAAAATTTCTGCACCACTAATTTTAAGTTGTTTATTATCAGTATTTTGAGTCATTTACTTTGAGTAAAATATTACTTATGCTTTTTCTATAAGAAAGTAAAATTTACCACTATCCTCTTTAGAATCCATAAGTTTGTTTCCTGTCTGGTTTGAGAATGCCTCAAAATCTTTTATAGCCCCAGGATCAGTAGCTATCACGTGCAAGATCTGTCCTGTGTCCATAGATGAAAGTGATTTCTTTGCTCTCAATATTGGCAGTGGGCAGTTTAGCCCGCATGCATCTAGTTCTTGGTCATATTCAGCCATACAATACTCCGTTTTCTGTTTTATTTTCCGTGTCAGCACTTTACTTAATTTGGTGGTTCTTATGTCCACATAAGCGAAATAGGATATACTTATTAGAGTGTCGTGTAAACACAAACATAAACATTATAAGAAATACTAGGCACATATGAAAGCTATAACATACATTGTAATTTTAATAGTATTAAGCGCGAATTTCGCTAGCTCTTCTACAAACAATATAAGAGTGCCAGTAATTGGCGATACATCGTCAAGATATATGAGTATATCTCAAGAAAATAGACTTGGTGAAATAATATACTCTCAAATATTAGGATCTTTTAATTTAATATCTGACCCTCTTATTACAGGTTATGTTCAAATGCTTGGGAATCGCCTCTTAGTTTCCGACTATAGCAGCTCAACAAAATATAAGTTTTTGGTAGCAAACCACCCTTCTATAAATGCTTTTGCGACACCAGGCGGAGTGATTGTCATAAATTCTGGCGTTATACTAAAGACCAAATCTGAGGCTGAGCTAGCAGGTGTTATGGCTCATGAGATAGCACATGTTAAAGCACGCCATTTATCGCGAATGCATGAAGAATCATCAAGAGTAGATGTAACTACAGCTTTAACAGTTATAGCAACAGTAATAGCAGGGATGTATGATTCTAGCACTCTAGGGAAAACTCTTTTTTCTCATAAGGCTATTAAGGCTCAAAAACAAATAACTTTTATAAGAGAGCATGAAAAAGAGGCTGACAGACTTGCGATTAGCATACTAGTAAATGCAAACATAAATCCTAACGGAATGAGTGAATTTTTTAAAACACTATCTAAGGAAAGTAATGATAGCAACACTCTAGAATTTCTAAGGACGCACCCACTTTCAAAGAGTAGAATTATAGAAACACAGAATTTAGCTGCGCAATATAAAGGAAATTTTATAAGTGACAGTTTTGCCTATCAGTTTACATCAGCAAGACTTTCGATAAGAAATATTAACACCAGAGATTTTATAGAAAATTATGAGTACGACCCTAAAGCATTTTTAGACTCCCCAGGCAAAGTAATTGATGATTATGCTTATAGTCTAGCTCTTACAAAAGAAAAAAAATATGATGAATCAGCTAGTGTTTTATTAACTTTACTAAAATTTTTAGAAACACAAGACCGTCTGTATATTATTAAAAATTATATATCGATAGCCTTATCAGACTCTTATATGAAAAAAGGAGATCATGATAAAGCTATATCTATCTTAGAAGGTTTAAACAATATATACCCAAATGATAGCGCTATTTTATATTATTTGTCAGACGCTCTTATTCAAAATAAAGAGTATAGAAAAGTTATTAATAAATTGATTCCTTATGTAATAGAACATAAAGATCATAGGCTGGTAATTAAAGTAAGTGAGGCAGCCTATAAATTAAAAGAGAAGTCTCTTGCGCATGAGTACCGAGGGGATTACCTTAAGATGCTTGGTAGTTTAAATTCAGCTATTAAGTATTATAAATTAGCTTTAAAATATAATATGAAGGGCGAAACTATTGATAAAAGAATAACTTCTAAGATTACAGAAATAGAAAAACTTAAAGAAAATAAGGAAATTTTATAAATAACAAATAGATGGTATATATTATACTTCACTCAAGATAAAGGCGTTAGCTTGAGTGAGTATTAGATTTATACGCCTAATATTTAATAGGTCAATCTATAAACGATAACCACTTTCACCATGACTTCCGAAATCTAGTCCGTCAGTTATTTCTTCTTGTTCAGTTACTCTAAGACCTACAAGACTTCTGGTAATCATTACAATAATTGTAGTGATTGCAAATGTGTAGAGACTTATTGAGATGACACCAATTACCTGAGTTTTTGTTTGCTCCCATACCCCGGTTTCTAAACCAAGACCTCCAAAATAACTTGTTGCTAAAGTTGCGCAAAGTAACGTTCCTAAAATACCCCCAACTCCATGAACTGCAAATACATCCAGAGTATCGTCTATGTTAATTACATTTTTTATGAACCCTACAAACCAGTAACATACAAAACCTGAAGAAATTCCTAGAATCAGACCACCTAAAGGACCGATATACCCTGATGCTGGTGTAACTGTTGCAAGGCCAGCAACCATACCTGTTATCATTCCAACAAGTCCTGGTTTTCCATTTTTATACCAATCTATAAGCATCCAAGTAATTGTAGCTGCGGCTGCAGATATATGAGTTACTAACATTGCCATGGCTGCATTTTGATTAGCTGCTAGTGCAGAGCCAGCGTTAAAACCAAACCAACCGATCCAAAGCATTGCTGCCCCTATCATTGCTATAACAGGACTATGAGGTGGTTTTACAGATCTAGGAAAACCCCTCCTAGAGCCTAGCATTTTAGCTATGACTAATGCAGATATCCCGGCCGTAGTATGAACTACTAATCCTCCTGCAAAGTCCATGACGCCCATTTGAGCAAGCCATCCGCCGCCCCAAACCCAATGAGTAACTGGACTATATACTAGTATTAACCACATACTTGTTATCATTATAACGGCAGAAAATTTTATTCTTTCAACGTACGCTCCGACTATCAAGGCTGGGGTAATTATTGCAAATGTCATTTGAAACATTACAAAGAGAGTTTCAGGAATATCTCCAGATAAGCTATCTATAGTGATTCCAGAAAGGAAAACTTTTTCAAGATCCCCAAAATACATACCGTCCCCACTAAATGCCAAGGAATACCCTGCTACAAACCAAATTATTGATGCTATGCAAGCTATAATAAAACATTGTGATAAGGTCGAAATAGCATTCTTAGAACCAACTAATCCAGCATAAAAAAGCGCTAGTCCTGGTAATGTCATTAAAAGTACAAGTGCAGTAGATACTAGTATCCAAGCAGTATTTGCTTCATTCATGGTTCGCTCCTCTTTTTTTTAATATTATTTCTTGCTACTTAATTATTATGCTTCTACAGTTTTCCTGAGAGTTTTTGGCTCTAATTCATATCCTGGGGATATAGCATTAGCTGGGCATGCATGCACACATGCATAACACCTTATGCATTTGTCTTCGTTAATATATAAAGTGTTGTAATATAATCCGGATGAAAAGCCAGGGTCTATTCTTTCAATATTTGAATACTTTCCATTTTCTTTAAGGTCACTAAGTTTTGACACTTCAACTATGCAGTCAGCAGTGGGCTTAACTAATAAACATTCATCACATAAAATACATTTACTATTATCTATAACTGGCGCTGGTGATCTTGCATCTTCAAATTTATCAAAGAACATAGATGTCTCAGCAATTCCCGCCTCTATTAAAACTTTTGCCCCTGCATCAATCATTGGCGGTGGTCCGCAGAAGAAAGCTTTACATGATTCCGCTTTAACTTTTCCAGTCTTCAAATAGTGCTCTTTAAAATAGTCCGTTACAAAACCTCTCCCACCTTTCCAATCAGAATCATCGGGCTCATTACTTAATACAGGAATAAATTCAAAGGAGTACCCCTTCGCCCAAACATCAGCAATTTTTGAAAGTTCATCAACCAAATACAAATCCTTTTCTTCTCTCGCACCATAGAAAAAATAACAATTTCTTTTTACTTTTCTATGCGCCGCTTCCTCAACAATTGCGTTGACGGCACTCATCCCACTTCCACCGGCTATACAAACCATATCTTCTTTAGAATCGTCTAAACCAAAACCACCCATTGGGCCTGATAAAATTATTTTTTCCCCAGTTCTATCCTTCTCTAAATACTTTGAAAAGCCACCACCTGGTACTTGCCTAATAAAAAAACTATACTCCCCTCTTTTTTCACTCTTTGGAGATCTTGCGAATGAAAATGCTCTTGGCTTCTCTAGCTCTTCCACCTTCAAAGTTCCATATTGCCCTGCGTGCGAATTAAATACTTCATCACCATCTAGCTTGACGCGTATTCTAAAAGTATCTGAAGTTAAATGCTCCATGGATTGAATAACAGCATTTTTTATTTTAACTCTACTGTTTTGAACATCTGGATTTGGTGCTGAGTTAACTTTACTTTTGGAATGTGGCACCCCATTTCCTGGATAAATAAAATTTGATGTAGTTGACATTTATACTCCTTGCTTAGTAGCGTTTTTAACCATTTCATCGCTAGCTTTTTCAATTTCTGCTAAAACAGAATAAAAGGTTGGACTCATTCCAAAATCAGTTAGCATTTCCGAGTTTAAAGCATTTACGTTTATGCCGTTTGGCGTATTACTTCCTTTAAATTGTTTTTGCGTTGCACATACCCCATCTAATAAACCGTCAATAATTACCGCATAACAATAGGTTTCTCCATTATCATTATAAAGTTTAACTAAATCTCCATCTTTAATTGCGCGATCCTTTGCATCTTTTTCACTCATTTCAACAGTTGGTCTAGATTGCATTGCTTGGAGTCTTGGTACCGATTGAAAAGAATCCCCAATAAAGTAATGTGAAGCGCTACTCAGAACTTGTATTGGATACTTAGAACGCATTGGATCCTCTTGCCCACAAACTTCCGGAACGTATTCTGGAAAAGGACTTACGTTAGGATATGCTTCTGTTATAGCTTCACACTTTATTTCAATCTTTTTACTTGGTGTTGCCCATCCATTATTTAAAAAATCACGTCTTTTTGATCCAGTAGATGCTCTAGCCCATCCATTTTTAACAACATCGTCATAATTAATACCTTCTGTTAAACAATTAAATCTCTCTCCGTCTTCGTTGTTCGCTTCTATTAAAATATCTTTAATAATTTCGTCGTCAGTTTGTGTAAACGCATTATCGTTCGGATCAACGTAGTCCATTTTTTTGGCTAACATCCTGAATAACTCTGTATTATTTATACTTTCTCCTAATGGCTCAATAACAGCCTTAGCTATTCCAAGATACCATGATCCATAAGCCCAGTGACAATCTGTTCTTTCTAAAGCTGTGTCAGCTGGTAGCACAATATCTGCATACGAACACGAGTCAGTCCAGAATGTATCGTGAACGGTTACAAATAAATCATCTCGAGACATGCCTTTTCTAACATTTCCACTATTAGGCGTGCAGTTAGCAATATCGCTGTTGTATACAAATAATGATTTAATTGGTGGGTCAAGTTGTTGCTCGTCAACACCAATATTATCAGCAAGCGCTCTTCCAATTTGGACCATATTTACAACTCTTTTCTCCGCTCTATTTCCTAGATCCGGCCTTTGAAGTTTAGCTAAATCAAAACGTAACCACATTTCTTCTAGTTGACCAAAAGCAGCACCACCACATTCTTCTCTCCATGATCCGTTAAAACACGGTAGTATTAGTACGGCTCGGCACATTTGTCCGGAATTTTGATGCCTATTTAAACCATAGTTAGCTCTAATATATGATTTTTTAGTTTTAGCGTACTCGATAGCAAGCATTTCTATTTCTTTAGCTTTGACGCCTGTAACTTTCTCAGCTTCCTCAAGAGTGTATCTTGGTAAAATTTTCTCTACAAACTCTTCCCAGCCATGTGTTTGTGTATTTAAAAAATCTACATCATGAAGATCGTTATCTACTATTACCTTGATCATCGCATTAGCTAAAAACGCATCTGTGCCAGGCTTAGGTTGAATATGCCAATCACTCATCATAGTTGTTCTGGTTTTTCTTGGGTCAACTACTACCAACTTCATGCCTCTTTCTTGAGCTTCTCTAATAAATGGAATTGAATGAACTCCTGTACTTACAAGGTTAGCTCCCCAAAGAATCATTAGCTCACAACCATCTCTAGCAGATTCTCCTACATGAGGTCCATTTGCTAGACCGTATGTGTATAATCCTGCCCACATTGCTGCATAAATACAGATGGACTGCTCGAGTCTTGCGGCCTCCATCTTATTCCAAAATCTGTTATCCATTGTCCAATAACCAAGCATGCCAAGAGTTCCAGAATACGAAAATGGCTGAACTGCTTCACTGCCATACTCCTTAAGAGTTTTCTTAAAATTATCAGTAATAGTATCTAAAGCTTCATCCCAAGTAATTCTCTCGAACTTAGCACCAGCTCCTTTTGGTCCCACTCTTTTATGTGGATACAAAACTCTATTTTCGCTGTAGACAAGGTCAATATAGTGATTCACCTTATTACATAAATAACCTTTTGTTATAGGGTGAGAAGGATCTCCTTGAACACTGACAGCTTTACCAGTCTCATCATTTTTGGTTACAAGCATAGAACATGTGTCTGGGCAGTCATGAGGGCAGCACACGTGATGAATTGAGTGCCCCTCAGGCGCCTGAATTTTTGGTATATAGTTTACGATAGAGCTCGAACTCGATACATCTTTAGGTTTAGCTGACATTTCCTCTCCTTGTTATCCTCTCAGAAAATCATTGTATTTTAATAACTAATTATATATCTATTATTGGATCTTAGGTTAAATAATATATTAAAAGTCATGATACCAACATAGTAATATAAAATTTTAAACAATAAAATACATACATTATTATATTTCCTCGGTTATTGTTCTCTCTTACTCCTCAAAACAGGAATTAATAGGAAAATAGCAACGAGCTGAATGAGACAAGGGATCAATGCGTACAACACAGGGAAAAGATTGTCCACCCTTTCGAATCCAGGCTGATAACCCATTACACCAAGCAAAGGTAAAATTGTGCCTGATGCTATAGCTAATGAAAATTTAGATAAAAAATTACTTATAGAATAATAACTTGAAGCGTATTCTTGATTATTTTTTGAAGATATATACTCAGCTATTATAGCAGAAGGTAAGGCTAGGTTAGCGCCTACTGACATACCTGAGAATAAGCAGATAATAGCAAAACCATTAATATTATTAGGCTCTAACCAGTAAGCCCAAGAAAAAACTAATGTAGCCAATATCATGCTTACAAACCATGCAAAGGTGATAGATGTTGCAGTGGATAATAGCCTCCAAATTGGCATTGAAATAGCGCCACTTAGAAAATATATCAATAAAAATAAGCCGAGAAAACTCTCAGCTCTTAAATAGTCTCTTACATAGAAAATTATTAGAATTGCAGGTATGGCAGCCGCTAACGAACTAAAAAAATAAGAAGAAAAAAAGTAGCCCACCTTAGGATCAGAGAGTATATTTTTAAAGGACAGTTTTTTTACCGCACTTGAAGGAACTTTAATTACCGCTTGTTTACGCCATTTATAGAAGTAATAAAGAGCTATAAGAAAGATGAGTATTAAGATTATAGAAAGAATATGAAAATTTTGATTACCATACTTATAAAACAAAATAGAAGGTGTGACCGAGGCAAATAAGAGCCCTAATAAGGTCATTCCTTCTCTAGTAATTATAGCTTTAGTTACCTTTTCCTTAGGAACGTCCCATAAGCTGCCAAATGCCTGAATATTAATCGAAATTAGACTAAAACCAAACGTGCAAAGAAAAACGCTTAGGCAAAACCAAGTAACTACGTATATCTGTATAGGATGAAATATCATCCAAAACCCAACAATTAAGAATAATATACCGAGGTAAACAATTTTATCTCGAGATTCAAAATTGAGATCACTATAACGACCTATTAAAGGGTCAAAAAAGGCATCAATCAATCTAAGAAATAATAAGCATAATCCAATTATCTCTATGTTAATTCCTATATTTGTGGCGTAGAAGTTTGGGGAGTGAAGGTAAATAGGTATTCCAGAAAAAGCTAATGGAAAAGCTATTAAGCTATATTTTAAAATACTGAAAATGTTAGCTTTCTGCATAATTAAACTACTAATAATCAAGCATAAATACAATCTTTAACATATTGGTGGGGCGTATAGGATTTGAACCTATGACCCTCGGCTTAAAAGGCCGGTGCTCTACCGAGCTGAGCTAACGCCCCAATAATCTTGAGATTGTACAGCTGATTACTCATATAACAAGAAATATTTTTTATACAAAGCTTCATTAAAACGTGTTCATTATAAAGCACAATGAAAATTAAATATATATAGTTTCGTCACTAAGACCATTATCAATAAATGCTCTCTTCCTAAACAAACAAGATTCGCACACGCCGCAAGCTTTACCGTCTTTTGTTGCTTGATAACATGACACTGTTCTAGAATAATCAAGGTTAAAAGTGTGGCCGAGTTTAATAATATCAATTTTTTTCATATTAATTAAAGGCCTAAAAATATTAAACTTACCTCCGTCTGCTCCAGTTTTTGAACCTAAATTAATCATTTTTTCATATGACTCTAAAAAATTTTCTCTGTAATCTG